>JGI11705J14877_10000131_pt1 | contig 46195 bp, 43 predicted proteins | sample Etolaghawater15m_FD_14877 | JGI IMG/M metagenome (IMG submission 14877) | reverse complement strand
TATAAAGAATTAAAAAGACAAGATATGATTTTCCCAAACCAATATAATGAAAAATTTATAGAACTTGCTTCAAAACAAGATGAAGATTTTGATATTGTTGATTTAATATGTGAAGATATGATTGAAGATATTGTCACTAAGCATGTTTTAAAGTTAGATACTTGCGCAAATGATGCACTAGAAGCAATGGTAGCACGCGATGAAGAAAAGCTTTCAAATGTAATTAAAGAGACAGCAGCATTAAAAAAGGAGATTGGCTCTTTAAAGAAAACCGTATATGAAGATACATTAACATCTGTTTATAACAGAAAGTGGTTAGATGAGCAGTATCTCAATGAGTCTCATGGTTCTCACGGTTCTTTTGTTAAGGAGGGTATTTTAGTTATAATAGATTTAAATGATTTTAAATTTATAAATGACAACTTTGGGCATATAACTGGTGATAAAGTCTTAGTGTTTTTTGCAAAGAAGTTAAAAAAGCTTGGTGGAGATGTTATTAGATATGGTGGAGACGAATTTCTAGTTTTGTTTGAAAAAGAGAGTTCTATTGAAAAAATAAAAAATGATTTACATATTTTAAGGGAACTTCTTTATAAGAGAAATATTGAAACGAATGGACATAAATTCAAACTAAGTTTTTCTTATGGTCTATCTACCTTTAGGGTGAATCAACTTCTTACAAAGGTTTTGGGTGAAGCTGATTCTGCTATGTATGTCGATAAAGAAAAATTCAAGAGTCGTGTTAAGTAACAAGATTATCGCTTGTAGTTTTAATTACATTGTTTGTGTCCATTAATGCAGCTATTTTTTTACTTTCCCATCGTCTTGTATGTAACTCTATTTGAGTGAAGAGTCCACAGCTTTAGCTTCTTCAAACATAGCTAAAGCTGTGTTTTCTGTTTCAACAATAACATGCGATAAATTTAATCCAGCTAAAGATTCCTTCTCTTCAAATTTATTCACTTTCACTATTGTTTTTTTATTTTTTGTCAACTTGTGAACAACTTCACAAATATGATTGAGTTTTTGAGAATTTCCTATAGATATGATTACGGCAGCAGCATCTTTTATATTGACAGATTCTAAAATATGTTCTTGTGAAGCGTTACCGAAAATCACAGGCAGATGTTTTTTTTGTGCATCTTTTACAGTTTGGATATCTCCCTCTATGGCTATAAACTTTAGGCCGTCTTTTTGTATAAGTTTTGAGATAAGTTTACCTAGCCGTCCATATCCTATAAGAACTATGTGGTCTCTTAAATCATTTTGCTCAAGTGTGTCGAATGCATTATTTGTTTCTTTTGTTTTGTGAATAATATCTACAATTTTTGATACGTTATTTAGCACAAATGGTGTGATAATCATAGATATAACCACAGTCACTATTAATATTTGACCAAGTATAGGATCGATTAATCCTTGTGCGAAAGAGAGTTCAAATATAACGAGTGCAAATTCACCCAATTGAAAGATGGACAATGCTGTTTTGAGTGATTCTCTCGTAGTTGAATTAAACCTGAAGATGGAGTAAATAATCGCTATTTTTATAGCTATCAAAGCAGGTAGAAGTAAAGATATAGTAAGAATGTTTTCAAAAATTATTTTAAAATCAAGTTGCATACCGACTGTGATAAAAAATATTCCTAAAAGAAGATCTCTAAAAGGGATAAGATCGGCTTCAACCTGATGTTTATAGTGTGTCTCAGCAATCATCATCCCGGCTACAAAAGCACCAAGTGAATAGGAGAATCCAAGCACATGTGCCAGGTAAGATGCCCCGATAACAATCAGCAAAATAGAGCTAATAAATATTTCATTTGATTTGGTTTTACTTACTGCTGCAAAAAATGGGTCAAGTAAATATTTACCAACAACAAATAAACCTGCTAATAAAAGTATAGCTTTGGCAAATGTTAAAAGCAGTAAATCTGAAATAGAACCACCGTCAATTGAAAAAATACTTATCATAAGTAAAATAGGGATTACAGCAATATCTTGAAAGAGTAAGACACCTAAGACTTTACGACCATAGACTTTGTTTATGTCACCATTCTCATTGAGTAGTTTGAGTACAATGGCAGTTGAAGACAGCGCCAAAGCAGCACCAATAATAATAGCCGATTTTATCCCAATGCTAAATAAAGCATTGGCTAAAAATGCGAAAAGAATAGCTGTGAGAAAAACTTGTAAAGCACCATATACAAAGACCTCTTTTTTCATCTTCATAAGATGTTTTACAGAAAACTCAAGTCCAATAGTGAACATTAAAAAGACCACACCAAACTCCGCGATCTCTTTAAGTTCATGATTATGCACAGCCTGATGAAGATCAAAACCATAAGCTATGATTGTTCCTGTGGCGATATAACCTATGATGGTGGGTATAGCAAACTGTTTTAAAAATAAATTTAATAAGGTTGATACAAGTATGGTGAATATTATGATTTCTAACATAATCTTAGCCTTTTACACCTTAGCTATTTTATTTTTATATGCTTTTAAAATTAAGAGCACCCCAAGAACCCCAGCAATAAACGAAGCAAAGAAAATCCCTAGTTTAACAGCATCTATAACACTCTGATCTAAAAATGCAAGTTGTGTAATAAAGATAGACATAGTAAAGCCTATCCCACCTAAAAAACCAACTGCGATTACTTCATCCCAGGATAAGTCTTTAGGTTTTTTAACGATATTTAATTTTTGAGCTAGGTAAGTAAAGCCAACAATACCTAGAGGTTTACCAACTATAAGACCAAGAACAACACCTACAACTATCATCATATTTTGAGATACTGCGGAGAAGTCAAGTATAACACCGGCATTTGAAAATGCAAAGAGCGGCATAATGAAAAATGCAGATAATCCATGCAGTTGATGCTCTAACTTCACCAAAGGATTTTGCACCTTGTCATAATTGTAAGCGATATCTTCTAGAGCATCAATTTGATGATGATTTAAAATTGGAATGGTGTCGATGTTATTTGCAAATTCTTGAACTGATTCGGTAGTGCTTTCTAAAAATTCTCTTTCATCAACTTTAGAGCTGATTGGGATAGCAAATGCAAGCAGAACCCCTGCAATAGTTGCGTGAACACCGACTGAGTGGATAAATATCCACAAAGCGATACCAAGAAGCAGATACGGCATAAGCATGGTCACTTTTTTAAGGTTGAGTATCCAGATGAGGGCATAGACTAAGCCAGCATGTAAAAAGTACTCAGCATGGATTTCATTTGTGTATACAGTTGCAACAACTATAACAGCACCTAAATCATCGACCACAGCAAGGGCAACAAGAAAAAGCTTTAGAGCAGGGTTCACTTTTTTACCAAGGAGCATTAAAATTCCCAAAGCAAAAGCAATATCTGTAGCCATTGGAATACCAAATCCTTTTGGATCATCCATATTAAAAGAAATATACACTAAAGCAGGGATTACCATACCTCCAATAGCTGCAACTATGGGAAAACTCGCCTTTTGTACAGAAGATAATTCACCAATTAAAAGCTCTCTTTTAATCTCTAGTCCCACCATTAAAAAAAACAAAGCCATGAGACCATCGTTTATCCAATGGGTTAAATTCATCGATATTGTGTGTTCACCTAAGGTAACTCCCAAAGCCATATTCCATAATGCAAAATAGCTATCACTAAGTGCTGAATTTGCAACCATTACAGCGGCTATTGTCGCTACGAAAAGTAAAACACCACTGAATGATTCGTCTTTTATAAACCTTTCAATTGTATGAAGATGCTGTGTCATAAATCTATCCTTTTAAATTTGGGTTTAATCTTAACATTAATTCTTTAAACAAATAGCATAGTTTGTGTATATGCATTGATAATTAAGAGATAAGATACACAGATAATTTATATACACTTTAAAACATAAGGAATAAAACAATGCTATTGATAAAACTTCAAAATGAAGAAAAGTTTGCTTTTTTAAGTCTTGCACATCATATTGCGCATATTGATGGTGAATTTGAAAAAGAAGAAAAAGATATTATAGAAGAGTATTGTTTAGAGATGGGGATTGAGAATAAAGTATATGATGAAAGTAAATTTCATATAGAGGAGGTTTTAGCAAAAATCAAAACTCCTCAAAGTCAAAAAATCGTTATCTTAGAATTAATGGTTTTAATTCATTCAGATGATAAGTTTCATCGTTTTGAACACCAAATCATTGAAAAAATAGCAGAGTATTATCACATATCAAATACTCAACTCGCTTTATACTCACAATGGGGAAAAATTGTCTCAGCCTCCTCGAATCAAGCTAAAATATTTTTAGCAGAATAAAGTCCAAAGATTTTATTAAACAATCAAAGGAACAAAGGTAAAGCCATAATGTTCTTTACCTTCTAGCTCAGTATTTTCTTTTTTTGTTATCTCATAGATTGAATTTCCTACAGGGATAACAAGCTTCCCACCGATTTTTAATTGTTTTATTAGTTCTTGGGGAAACTCGCTTGCAGCAGCAGATACTAATATTCGGTCAAATTCTTCACCAACTAGACCAAGCTCATTTTTAGAGGGAATTATTTTTACATTTTTAAAGTTGTATTTTTTTAGGTTTTCATTTGCAAAGTTTACAAGTTCTTCTATCCTCTCTAAACCTGTTACAAAACCTTTTTCGCCAACTATAAAGCTAAGAAGAGCGCTAGTCCAACCAGAACCACTTCCAATGTCTAAAACTTTGTCTCCCTCTTTTGCTTCTAACATTTCCAGCATCATTGCTACAGTTCTTGGTTGAGAGATAGTTTGTCCGTGTCCTATTGAAAGAGGATAATCCTCATATATATCTTGAGCGTTTCTATCAAGAACAAAATCAGCTCTGTCAATCATTAAAAAAGCATGAATAATATCTTCTGTTTTAAGAACACCGATTCTCATAAGGAAGTTGCTTAGCTCAGTGTTTGAACTCATCATCTCCATACTCCCTCAAGAGCATATCCGCAATGAGGACATCTGTCATTTTCATTGAGTTTATTTATAACAAATTGTCCAATGTTTCCACTTCTGTCTATTACTCTTTTTTGACAGTTGGGGCAGTAAGTGGATTCATAATCTTCATTGTCAACATTTCCGATATAAACGTACTTAAGACCTTCTTCTTGTCCTATTCTATATGCACGTAAAAGTGTGGATTCAGGTGTTCTTGGAGCATCAAGCATTTTATATGTTGGATAAAATGCAGAAATATGCCAAGGTATAGAGATATCAAGACCTGCTATAAATTTCGCGATTGAACGAATTTCCTCATCTGAGTCATTTTTATCAGGGATTAGAAGGGTTGTTATTTCAATCCAAATCCCTTTTTCATAAGCATAGGTTACAGCATCAAGTACAGGTTTTAGCTTCGCTCCACATATCTCTTTATAAAATTCGTTGGAAAAACTTTTTATATCTATATTCATTCCATCTATATACGGTTCAAGTAAGTCTATGGCTTTTTTGGTTTCATAGCCACTTGTTACATAAATGTTTTTTAAACCCTTTTTATGAGCTATCCTTGCTGTATCGTACGTATATTCAAAAAAGACAATAGGCTCATTATAAGTGTACGCAATACTCTCACATCCACTTTCAATTGCCATTGCAACTATACGTTCAGGTGAAAGTTCTCGACCCATAATCTGATGCTTATGTTCTTTGGGATACTGAGAAATATTATAATTTTGACAAAATGTACATGAGAAGTTACATCCAACAGTACCTATTGAAAATACTTTACTCTTAGTTAAGAAATGAAACATAGGTTTTTTTTCTACAGGGTCAATGTTCACAGCAGCAGCTATCCCATACACTAAAAGTCTAAGTTCACCATCTTCGACTTTTCTGACCCCGCATACTCCATATTCACCCTCATGAAGTACACATGACTGTGAACAAGCTTGACACAATACTCTTCCATTGTCGAGTTTCTTACTTAACCATGCAATATGCGACATATCATTCTCCTTTATAGGATGCCTTTTAAGACGCTGTTTGAATCTCTATTTTTTTAGTATCTACTTTTGGGAGTATTTTTCTTGGTATAGATATACTCAATACTCCATTTTTATATTGTGATGCGATATTATCAGCATCAGAATCTTCTGGAAGATCAAGAATACGCTCAAACCTACCATAACTACGTTCTACTCTGTAAAAGTCTTTCTCTTGTTCTTCTTTTTCTTGATGCTTTTCTCCTTTGATTTTCAAGGTGTTATTTGCATATTCAATGCTAATATTACTTTTGTCAATCCCCGGGAGTTCTATCTTTATAGTATACTCTTTTTCATCAGAAGCGATATCTAAAGATGGTTTTAACCATTCATTTTTAAAAAGTAAATCATGAGATAAACCCCCTTTAAATGTGCGTCGTAATGAGTCTAATAAATGATTGAACTCTGATTCTATATCTGCAAATGATGTAGTGAGGCCAAAGGCATTTTCTCCTTTTTTTGCAAGAACATGACTTGTACCTTTTTCTTCCTCTTCTTTAAACCAATTCCATGGTGCTAATTTTTCAAAATCCATAATTACTCCTTCATATTTTTATAGGATGCATTTTACAAGAGTACTATGGAGGAATTATGGAGAAAACAGATGTGATTTTATAACTTATCTCCATAAATACTTCATACTTATAAAATACAATTCTATAAAATGATAAAACTGGAATGAATTATGAAAGATTTTCAAACTGCAGAATTGATTATGAATGAGTTTGCTAGTAAAACTGGTTTGACTGACTTAAGTAAACCTAGTAGACGTTACTTATGGACGGATGCATTTGCTGTGTGCAATTTTTTAGAACTTTATAGTACAACAAAAGATGAACGCTATAAAGAGATATCTCTTTTACTTGTAGATTTAGTGCATTCTTCTTTGGGACATTACCATAGTGAGGATAATCGCAAAGGTTGGATAAGTGGTCTAAATAATGGAGATATACATCCAACCATAGGTGGTTTACGCATAGGTAAGACAATGCTTGAGCGTAAACCGCAAGAGGCTTACGATAGAATAAAAGAGCTTGATTATGATGGTCAATATTTTAACTATCTTACAAAATGGATGCATGCTCTAAACCAAGTAGCTACAGCAACTAAAAAAGAAAAATACAACCGATGGGCGATAGAACTTGCAAAAACTGCTCACAAGGCATTTACACATCAAACACGTAATGGCACAAAATTATGTTGGAAAATGAGTACAGACCTTTCTCGTCCAATGGTAAGTTCGATGGGACAACATGATGCACTTGATGCTTTTACAACATATCTGCAACTCGGTAAAACTGCATCAAACTTTGGTGTAGTATCTGAACTTTCTAAAGAGATTGATGAATTAAGTAGTATGCTTGGAAAAATGCCCCTTGAAACTGAAGATCCTATGGGAATAGGTAGTTTACTAAATGCTGCAAGTACGACAGCGCAACTTATTCCTATGAAGGGATTAGCCAATGAAAAACTGTTAATTTCACTTTTAAATGCTGCATATAATGGAATAGAGCGTTTTACTCGAGGGGGAGTACTAGAACAACAGCTAAGATATAGATTGTCTTTTCGTGAACTTGGTTTATCTATAGGACTGCATGCTCTTGAAGTTGTTCAAAATATCTTGGATGTACACTCAGATACATTTCAAGAAAAAGAGAGAATAAATGAAATTTTATCTCGATTTGAAAAATATATGAACTTGAGTGAAAGTATAGAAACATTTTGGCTGCATCCAAAAAATCAGGAAAATCAGATATGGAGTAAAGATATAGATATGAATAATGTCATGCTCGCAACTAGTTTGGTACCAAATGGATTTTTGAAAGTATAGCTTGGGATTACATATGATAATTGATGTAGCTAAACATACTTTAATGATTACAAGTTTTGTACTCATTAAGTATTATACCTGAGTTGGGGCCATATTTTATGGTGAAGTAAAATAAGCGCTGACATAACCAACAACTCTGCTTGTGTCATCACTTGCATCTGCACTTGTTCTATAATCAAGTATATCACAAGTCAAATTTAGTTTTTGCGCACTAAGTAACATTGCTTCTACTCCAATCATTCCACAGGCTTCACATCCATGGTGAAGTTGATTTGTATCTAAGTCTTTTATGGCATTGAGACAGATTTTATCAAGTGTATTTGCATCTTCAAGTGTATAAAAGTGGCTAAGATCTGTACTAATAATAACTCCACAGTCTTCTTTTTTTAAAATAAAATCTATAATCTCTGAGAGAAATTTTGGTTTTACACTCCCATATACAAGTTCAACAATATTCACATTTTCTAAATATCGCTTGATAAAAGGAAACTGGACCTCAGTACTATGTTCTGCATGTGGGTTTAAAATAGTTGTAAGATTAAAGTTCTCTCTTAAGTCTTCTACTAACTGGATTGAACCTTCGATAGAGCCAAAAGGTGTTTCATAGTTCTGAGCAGCACAAAGGCTTATCCCTTGAAAAGCGACTTTATGTGAAGGACCAATTACTACAAAAGTTTTCAACTTAGTGTTTTGTAAAACTCTGTATGCAATGCTCGCTGTATAGCCTGAATACACGTATCCAGCATGTGGAACAATTACAGCCTTGCTATTAACCTTAGGTAGTTTTGCTTGCTGATAAAGTTTATTGAAATGATCAAAGTATCTGTCAATTTCATTTGCTCTTGCTGGATAAAACGTTCCAGCTACACTCATTAGTCGCGTCATTTTAAACTCCTTATAAGGCTTTTATTTTGTTGAAATCATCCTCTATAGCGTCAACGCTATACCTATAAATACTTGGATGTTCTTTATAGATAGATGAATCTGAGCCAGCTTTTCTACTTAGATGATCTAAAAAGTCCTTTGGCTTTGGTAACTCCTCCCAAACCTGAGGTAAAAAAGTACCTTGGTATGCACCGTATTTTAAAACAAGTCCGTCAATATTTGGTATAACCTTAGTAAGTAAATCATCAAAGTCATCATATTCTAAAAGTTTAGGCTCACTCAAAACAGAAACTTCTAAGCTTAGATGTAAGAGTTCATTACTTTTTAAAGGAGTAAACCTTGGATCAGTAAAGGCAGCTGATTTAGCATTATGTATAAGATTATCAAGAAGTTTTTCATGTACTTCAATAGAACCTATACATCCTCTGAGTTGACCTTTGTACTTGAGTGTAACAAAGCTTGCAGCATCTTCATCTAAAAAAGGATATTCTTTGAGTAAACCTTCCCTGTCTATATGATAACTTTTATCAAATTGTGTCAAAATTACACTTTTTGCAATTCGTAATAAAATAGTATTAAGCACCTTTAACCACCTTTTTTATTTAGATAGAAAAGTATAAATAAAAAAGGTGGAGGAACTATGGAAATATAAAATATTCTAAAGAGTCTTTCTAAATAAATTTCGCTTTTTTGAATATTTTCTTCATAATTCCTCCATACTTTTTTCTTATACTTTTTATAAATTACATGTTAAAATAAAAAGGAGTGAGAGATGTTTCTTATAAAACATAAAAAAGAAATTATATGGAGAATGAAATTATGAAAGATTTAATAAAAGCAATCATATTAAGTTTACTTGTAATTGCACTTTTGGGGATTATTACAAAGCTTATGTTTGTAGAAGCTTCTGGCGGAAAAAGTATTTTCCCCTTTATAGCCTATGATATTAACAAAGATAATTATATAAGTCAAAGTGAGTTTTACTATACAAATACTAAAAGAACACCTGAAGATGGTAGAGAAGGGATGCCATTAATGCACATTCCAGAAGGTCCTGATTTTCGTGAATACGATACAGATTTAAATGGAAAACTTGATGAGATGGAATTTCTACATTCATGCAAAAGTTGTCACTCAGATAGGTGAATATTTCGTAAGTGTTAAATTTGATTTAAATAGTCTTTGTAAATTTACTTTAAGTGTTCTCAACGATGAAATTATTATATAATACTTAAAGAAATTAGAATGTAAAGAGAATCATTTAATTATGGAATTAAACAACACTTCAAAATATGCTCTTAGGATACTTAGTTACATAGCTCACTATAGTGAAGGGAAGCTTTTAAGCGCACGTGAGTTATCTGATGCTTTGGATATTCCTTATAAATTTTTAACAAAAATTGTTACAGACTTAGTGAAGGAAGGTTTTATAATATCTATTAGAGGAAGAGAAGGTGGCAATAAACTCTCTCGCGATGCTTCTAAAATCACACTTATGGAAGTGTTAAATGCTTTAAATGAGTTTAATAAGCAAGCAGAATGCATTCTTGGTATAGGCTTATGTAATCATCAAAAAAGATGTGTTTTGCACAATCAATGGCTTGAACCAAAAGTTATGCTAGCTAGCATGTTTAAAGATACTACACTCAAAGATTTAGATGCTGAAAAGTTTAAAATATAAATTGACTAAGAAAGGATATTTATGTCTGTAATGCAAGTTGTTTTTAGAGTTGTTTTTCCCATATTTCTTTTAATAGTTGCTATTTTTTATGTTATTTTTTTGTTTATAGAACCTTCACCGAAAAAAGAGTTGACAATTGCCACAAGTTCTAAAGATAGTACTTACTACACCACAGCACTAGAGTATCAAGCTTTACTGGCTAAGCAAAATGTTAAACTCAATATCTTAGAGACGTCTGGTTCTGTGGAAAATCTTGATTTACTAAACTCTCAAAAAGCGGATATAGCTTTTGTGCAAGCTGGAGTAATTGACGCAAACGACAATGTAAATGTAGAATCCTTAGCAAGTGTGCATTATGAACCTTTATGGATTTTTTATAAAAATAAAGGCTATGAGATAGAGTATCTCGTTGAGTTGATTAATAAAAAAATATCTATTGGAGTCATTGGAAGTGGAACACAGTATTTGGCAATTCAAATGCTTGTTGACAATGGTATTACAACAGACAATGCAAGTTTAGTTATGGATTCACCAACAAACTCAAAAAATCAACTCATAAACGGTGAAATAGATGCGATGTTTTTGGTTAGTTCACCTTCTTCACCAATAGTAGTAGAGTTACTAAGTGATCCAAGTATAGAATTGTTAAATGTAAAAAGAGTCAAAGCATATAATCAAAAATATGCATTTTTATCTCCATTGGTTCTTTATGAAGGAACAATTGATTTATACAAAAATGTACCATCTGAAAATAAAAATATGCTCTCAACAACTGCAAATTTAGTCTGTAAAAAAAGTTTAAATGATGAACTTGTTAGAATATTTTTAAAGCAGATAAAGATTGTACATACTGAGAAGTCGATTTTTCAAGAGCAAAACCAGTTTCCATCTTTAAGCCATCTTGATACACAGATCAATGCAGAGGCACAAAATTATCTCACTTCAGGAGATAGTTGGCTTGAGAGTATCTTTCCATTTTGGGTGGCTTCACAGATTGACAGACTGAAACTTTTACTGATACCACTTCTTACTTTGTTGTTTCCACTTTTTAAAGGAGTTCTTCCTCTCTATAGATGGACGATACGCTCTAAGATTTATAGATGGTATAAACGTCTTGATGATTTAGAAAATTCAAATGCTTCAAAGCCAGAAGAGTTAAAAGAAAATATGCACAAATTAGCTGCATTAAAACTAGAGGTTCAAGCACAAACAAAGGTACCACTTTCTTATAAGGGTGAATATTATAATTTGCTGTTACATATTGATTTAGTTTCTAAAGAACTCAAGGTTAAATCATAAAAATATGAGGAGAATCTGTGCAAACACCTTTGGAGAACTTTGTAGATCATAAAGCTCAAACAGAGAAAAGTGAGGTAAATGAGTATGTACTCAAACCCGCACATTCAAAACTGCCACTTGTTTTTATGAGCGTTCTTACGCAAATATCTTTAGGTGGATTTTTTGTTTTATTTTTAGGTGATGCTATGAGTGTGTTTGGTTATGAGTCTTCAAATTGGATGATGGCACTTTTAGTGATGTTACCCGCAGCAATAGGCCTTCCTTTATCGGCACTTCACCTAGACCGTCCATTTTTGGCAATAACTGCAATGAAAAACATTAAGACCTCATGGCTCTCACGTGAAGCTTTAGCACTTGGGCTTTTTACCTTACTTATGAATGTTGTGGTTTTGATTTATATTTTAGATGCACATATACATATAGCTATAAGAATGTTAATAGAAGCTATAACCCTAGGCGTTGGAATCTATGGAATCTATGCACAAAGTATGGTTTATCGTATTAAATCACGTCCATCATGGGATAGGGAGACAACAAACATTAAATTNTTTGCAGTGGCGTATGTGGGTGTGTTTTTAATGGGACTTTTTGCTCTTGTATTTAGTATGTTAGATATTGCTATACCTCTTTTAGTACTTGGAATATTGGGAGCTTTAGCGCAAATGTTTTTTTCTTTGGAGGACTTAAGAGTTTTAGAATCACCCAGTGAAAATGCATACCAGTTAAAACGAACACAAAGACTGTACAATGAAAACTTTAAAAATGTAAAACTATTTCGTTTTATATCTCTTTTCCTCGGAGGTGTGCTATTGCCATTGTTTGCAATTACGCAAGTGAGTACTGATGCTGTTGCTGGGGCAAGTGTAAGCATGTTTATATCTTTATGTTTAGTCTTTTCAAGTGAGATAAGTGATAGATTTTTATTTTATGCAACTGTCGTTCCGCTAGGAATGACAGGTGGTTTTTTTGAGGGCAAACAGAGGGCTTAAAACATATTTAATCTAAAAACTTCTATAATAGTCTTATACGTGTAAATTTATCTCTAAAAGGTCATGTATGAGAGTGGTAATAGTGGGTGGTGGTATAGCTGCTGTATATTTAGCAAACAATCTTAAAAGGCATAATGCTTCGCTTGATGTGATGGTTTTAAGTGATGAAAAATATCCTCCTTATGACAGGATACATCTTTGCCGTTTACTTGATGATTCTGAGGATTATAAAGGGATAGGATTGGCACTTGATCCAACTGTGAAACTTGAACTTTCTCAAAACATAAAAACTATAGACAAAGCACATAAACGTGTATTTTCCCAAGACTCCATGTATAGCTATGATAAACTTATCATAGCAACCGGTTCCATTCCTATATCTTTATTGGATGTCGACACACTCTCAAATGTATCTGTTTTTAGATCTGTGGCTGATTGTGAAGATATTAAAAAAGGTGTCAATGACAGAGAAGTTCTTGTCGTTGGAAGTGGTCCTATAGGACTTGAGATTCTTGAAACGCTCAACACAATGCCAAATATAAAAAATATCACTCTTTTGATTCGTGGGAAATATCTTTATAGTAAAGATTTAAGCCAAGACTCTCTCAAAATTATCGAAGAGTGTTACACCCGAGGTGGAAAAATAAAAATATCTTACGAAGATGAGATAGTGGATACACTGATAGAAAATTCTGAAATAAAGTTTTTAAAAACAAAAAAATTAGAAATAAAAAATCCTTTTATTATTTTTGGAACAGGGATAAAACCAAATATTGAAAGCTTTAGAGAATCACTCAAATCCAATAGAGGAATTTTAACAAACCTTTATATGCAAACTGAGGATGAAAATATTTATGCAGTTGGTGAATGTGCAGAGGTAAAAGAGTTTGGCTATGTGGCTGGACATGTAAAAGAGTGTATAAGGCAAGCAGATTGTGCAATCTCTCATCTTTTACAAAAAGATCTAAAAGAGTTTACTCTTGAAGTGAGTGTGGATATGTTAAAGGTTGGTGAATTTGACTTAGTTGAAGTAAACGCACCCAACTTTTCAGGTAGTTATGAAAAAATCTTAATCAGTTCAAAAAAAGAGAGCAGAATAGATGAGTATTTTGTGCAAGAAGACAGACTTGTCAGGTTTATCGGGATAAACTCAAATGTAGATATTGGCTATATAGAATCTTTGATAGAAAAAAAAGAAAAAGTGGATATCAACTATTTATATGAAAACCGATTGCTTAGTGAACGCGGTAGACTTATTTGCAGTTGTGAGCATATATACCATCAAGACTTGGTGGATATAGTGAAGCAAAGTGCAATAGCATCCTTTGCAGAACTCTCAAGATTTAGCAAAGCTGGTCGTGTTTGCGGGCGATGCAAGTTGATGGTTGAAGATATTATTAAAGAGTCTCAATCTCTTATAGACCCAAATGTGTTAAGAAAAACACCTCAAGATTTAAAAAGAGAAACAGAGATACAAAAGGTTCAAAAACGTCTTGATAAATTCAACATACTTCACCCAAGAAATGAACTCAATGCAGATAACTTAAAATCTGCCATGGAATCTTTAGATATAGCAAAGTCAGAGGTGAATAGCTGGATATCTATGGTGACAGCTTCTATGCAACTACATCCTAGTTTTGAGCAAGTGGTGGAGGGTGCGGTTTGCTCTTTAAACAAGATACCTATTATCTGGTTGGAGTTGGCTGATTGCAGTGGGAATTCTGAAGCTTTTATCAAGTCAACAAATCCAACTATGGAAGATTTGATTTTTGATTATATTTCACTAGATTATCATGAACTGCTTATGAATGTGAGTGGCGATGAAAGTGAGTCTGTTTTAGAAGATATTGTTACAAATCAAAAGGGTCTATATATTCTTATTGTTGAGGGTGCAATTCCTATGGCAATGGATGGCAAGTATTTACGCATGGGCCCAAAAGGTGAAACAGGAATAGACTTACTTAATAAATGTGCAAAAGATGCAGCTCTAGTTTTAGCTGTAGGTTCTTGTGCTTTTGATGGCGGGGTTGTCGCAGCTGCTCCAAATCCCACTGGAGCAGTTGGGGTAAGTGAGGCACTTAAACGTGAGGATATTATAAACATCCCAGGATGTCCTACAAATCCGATAAATATCGTGGGAACATTACTCTCATACATTATGTTTGAAGAGTTACCAGCTTTGGATGCTTACAATCGTCCGCTTTGGGCATACGAGGGAAGGGTGCATGACAACTGCGAGAGACGTGGTCATTATGAACTCGGCGAATTTGTACAAGAGTGGGGAGATGAAGGTGCAAAAAAAGGTTTTTGTCTTTTTGAGATGGGTTGTAAAGGCCCTTACGCAAATGTGAATTGCCCTACAATGAAATTTAACTCAGGAACAAGCTGGCCGGTTCAAGCCGGACATGGTTGCATGGGCTGTGTTGAAGTTGGATTTTTTGATAAATATGCAACTGAGAGAAAGTATGAGGATGAGTCATGAAAAGTAAAAAGATAATCATCGATCCCATCACAAGAATAGAAGGTCATCTAAGAGTTGAGGTGGAAGTGGATGCAAACAATGTGGTAAAAGATGCTTGGGCAAGTGGACAGCTTTTTCGTGGGATTGAAATTATTTTAAAAAATCGTGACCCTAGAGATGCCGGACTTTTAGCTGGGAGAATTTGTGGGGTTTGCACAAATTCACATTTTCGTGCAGCAGTTTCATCGGTTGAAGATGCTTACTCTTTGGAGCTTCCAAAAAATGCCGAGATTATAAGAGACTTGATGGCAATGGCTCTTTTTATTCAAGACCATGTTGTGCATTTTTATCATCTTCACCTGCTTGATTATGTGGATGTGAGTTCAGCTTTAGAAGCTGATGTCAAACTTGCTTCCAAAGAAGCGCATAAGTACCACAAAAAACCGTTTCGAAATTCTCATTCACATTATGAACTTGTACTCGAGAAATTAAATAAGTTCGTAAAGGCTGGAAGGCTAGGGCCATTTTCAAGTTCATATATGGGGCATGATGCTTATAAACTCACTCCTGAGCAAAATTTAGTCTTACTTTCTCATTATCTTGAAGCACTTAGGTTTCAAACAAATATCTCCAAGGCAATAGCTATTTTTGGTGGCAAAACACCGCACCCTCAAAGCATAGTTGTTGGTGGGGTTACGAGTGTGAATGACATGTTGAACCCTCAAAGATTAAATGATTACCTGTTTATTATAAAAGAGGCAAAAGATTTTATAGACCGTGCATATTTGCCCGATGCTATACTCTTAAGTGAAGTGTACCGTGATGAGATTAAGCAAGGAATTGGTCGTGCGCATGGAAATTTTTTATCTGTAGGCGGTTATGAGTTTGATGGTGAAGAACTTTTTTGCAATGGTGTTATTTATAAGCATGATTTTGAAAAAGTGCTAGACTTTGATGAGAGCAAAATCACAGAAGAGATAGACCGTGCCTGGTACAAAGGTGAAGCACAAGATAATGAGATAGAGTATACAGATTTAAATGAAGACGGTTCTCTTAAAACTGCAAAAAATGATGATAAATACTCTTGGATAAAAGCTCCAAGATATGACTCAAAAGTTATGGAAACAGGACCACTTGCACGAGTTTTGATAAACTATAAAAAAGACAACACTCTTATAAAACCATTTGTAGATGAGTTTTTAGAAGCTGCAAATTTAGAGCTTATAGATCTTTGTTCCTCGGTTGGGAGAAATGCCGCTAGAGCGATAGAAACAGCGTATATATCTGAGTATATTTTTAAGCTCATTTCAAGACTCATCCAAAATATAAAATACTATGACACAGACACATGGGTGAAGTTTGATTTTGATGCCTTGAAAAAAGAGGCTAAAGGTCGGGCATTTTTTGAAGTGCCACGGGGGATGCTGTCTCATTTTATAAATATTAAAGATGCAAAAATAGAAAATTTTTCAGTCATTGCCCCAACAACATGGAATGCCAGTCCAAAAAATTTAGACGGTGTACGGGGAGCTTACGAAGAGGCATTAATTGGTTTAAAAATAAAAGACACATCCAAACCGCTTGAAGTTTTACGCGTGATACACTCTTTTGACCCATGTTTAGCTTGTGCGGTCCATGTGATGGATATGAAAGGTGAAAAGTTAAATAAATATAAAATTCCTTTAGAAAAAAGGCTTTAAGATGCAACATTTAATCGGACAAAGCTGGCATAGTCTACAAGCAGATGAATAAGTGACAGGTTTTTATTTTATGCAACGGTGGTTCCACTAGGTATGGCCGGTGGCTTTTTTGTGGGAAAACAAAGAGCTTGAAGTTAACTAAGTGTTAATATAGATTTATATATACTACTTTCATGTCAAAAATATTACTATTAGAAGATGACGAAGTCCTGGCTGAAACATTACTAGAATTGTTAGAGAGTGAAAACTTTGAAGTTAGTCATGTAAATAATGGTGAAATGGCTTTAGATGCTAGTTTTATACAACATTTTGACCTCTTGCTATTGGATGTTAATGTTCCATTTATAAACGGTTTTGGGCTTCTTAAAAGTTTACGTGATAGTGGAGATATGACTCCGGCCATCTTTATAACCGCACTTACTGATGTTGCTTCACTCTCTCAAGGCTTTGATGTTGGAGCGGATGACTACATCAAAAAACCATTTGATTTTGATGAATTGTTGATTCGAATGCACTCACTTTTGAGAAAATCTTATCATACCTATGCAAATGAAATAGCAGTTGATGATTTTCGTTTTGTGATTGAAAGCAATGAACTATATCATGGTGAAGAGTTTATAGCACTTTCACCTTCTGAGCTAGAGATAACACGGCTTTTATTTCAGAATATCAACAAAACCATGCTAAAAGAATACCTTTTAGACGCGCTTAATCCTGGTAAAGAGATGAGTGAAGGGACACTGAGAGTTCATATAAATAAGCTTCGTAAAGTGGGACTGCCGATAAGAACTTTAAAAGGAATCGGGTATCGCATTGCATCATCATGAAAAACTAGCTTTTTTAAAGTTCTTTATCACATACTTTATCAGTGTCACTATCCTTATTCTAGTTGCAGGCTTTTTTTATTATTCACAAATAAACAATCATCTTTTAAAAGTAGAAGAGTTTTCACTCATTGAATATGCAAGACATATAAAAATGGGAAATAGTTTAGAGAATTTTAGTGGCGATTACCATCATACTTACATAGAAAGTGATAAACATATAGATATAAGAAACTTCACAATCAAGGAAAATGAGTTTACAAAACTTCTTCCAATGAAAAATGATTCCAATTACTTGAAAGTTTTTAAATCAAAAAGTGAGTTTCTAGATAAGCTATGGAATATAAAACAAAAAGTAATAGCAATTCAAATACTGTTGTTGTTAATATTTGCGTACATCAGTTATAAGTTGGCAAAAAATGCTCTCGAACCTCTTCGGGATAGTATTTCAACTCTGGATACATTTGCTAAAGACTTAATCCATGACTTAAACACCCCTGTAACATCGATAAAATTAAATCTCAAGCTACTTGAAAAAATTGCTAATATCAGAGAAAACAAGGCATTTATACGACTCAATAAAAGTGTAAACACTATCTCGGAATTTCATGATAATTTAACGATACTTCTTGAAGAAGAAACATTTCAAATGCAAATTGTGAATCTATTTGACACTATAGAAGATGTAGTGGAAATCCAAAAAATCATCTATCCAAATATAGATTTTAAAATTCATAATTCAAACTTTAAAGTCAAAATCAATGTACATGCCATGAATCAAATACTCCAAAATATAATCTCGAATGCTTGTAAATACAACTCACAAAATGGCTATATAAAAATTTATAGTAAGGATGATGTTCTTTATATACAAGACAGCGGTAAAGGGATAAAAGAACCAAATAAAATTTTTGAACGCTCTTATAGTGGAGAGAGAAGCAGCGGTATTGGTCTTGATATAGTTAAAAGATTATCTTATGCTATGAAAATTGAGATAAAAGTGAGTTCTTCCGAGACGGGAAGTTGCTTTATGCTGAAATTTAATCAGAGTTAAAGCTTAGGTAAAAACGACTGCTTTATTTTCTATTTGCATTACTTTATCGCAATACTCCAACATCCTTTCATCATGTGTCACCATGATGATTGCCACATTTTGTTCTAGAGCGAGTTTTTTGAGCATCTTAACAACATCGATGGAACGTTCTGTGTCAAGAGCTGCCGTTGGCTCATCCGCCAAGATTATTTCAGGGTTATTCATTAAGGCTCTTGCAATAGCGACTCTTTGATTTTGTCCACCGGAAAGTTGACTCGACATTGCTTTTTCTTTTTCTGCTATATCGAAATATTGTAGTAACTCTTTGGCTTTTGCTTTTGATACATTATCTGACACTCCATTTGCCTGAGGCAAGAGGGTTAGATTATCTATGATATTTAAAAAAGGTATGAGATAGTGTGCTTGAAAAATAAAACCAATTTTTTCTCGTCTTATTTTTCGTGTCTCTTTTGTGAGCCATCCGTCATCATATACTTTTTCATCGCCTAACCACATTTTTCCGGAGTTTGGTTCGTTGACACAACCAAGCATCATCAAAAGAGTTGTTTTTCCAGCACCACTTGGTGCAACGAGCGCAACCAACTCTCCTTTGTTTATGACAAAAGAGGCATTTTTTATAACATCTACAAAAGCATCGCCTTTTCCAAAAAATTTGTTGATATTTTCAACCTTTATAGCTTGTTGGCTCATCTTATCCACCTATTGCTGCAGTGGGATCTGCATTAATGACTTTTTTCACACCAATTAAAGAAGCAAGTATAGAAGCGATGACCACTATACCAAACAAGAGCCAAGCATCTGGAATGTTTAGCAAAACATTTTTAGGAAATTTATCATAAATGAGATGTGCAAAAATATTTCCAAATACAAAAGCTAATAGACCAAGAACCAGAGTCTCTTCAACTATCATTTTAATAATGATGCTATTGGGAAGTCCTATGAGTTTCATAATGGAAATCTCTTTCATTTTTTCAAGTGTCATTGTATAGATAATAAGGGCGATAATTATGGTGGCAACCACTATTAAAATAAGAGTGAAAAGTCCTATTTGCTTGGAGGCTTTTTCAACTACATTTCTTGTTAAAACAATCTCTTGCTCTTCTCTTGTGTACACACTTTTGTGCTGCCATTTTTTTATCTCTTGCGCCACTTCATCTACATTATAACCATCTTTAATAGTCGCAATAATGGCATTCACCAAATGTGAGTCTTTGTTTATAATTCCTCTAGCCTTATCGGTTTGGATACGCTTATTTGTATAGGTGAATTGAAGTTCTTGTGCATCTTTTAAGCTCATATACACTAAAGGGTCTCCGCCAGAGGCCACACTGCCATGAGTAATACCGACAACAGTGTAAAAATTTCTTCCAAGTTTTATTTTGTCATCAATCTTATAGCCTGTTTTATCGCTTACAACTATCTCATAATGGTCTGTTTGTAAAACTCTTCCCTCTATGAGCCTATCTGGATTGATTGGATTTATATCTCCATAGATGTCATATCCTATAGCCAATACTGCTAGTTTTCTATTGGCTAAAGGCAGTTGAAGGTTTTGAAAAGTAATGGCTTCGCTTTTGTCAATTGCTGAGATTGCTTTTATGGTGTATTTTAAATCTTCATGAACCCTTGAGGCCTCTGCGAACGGTCCTAAAGTGTCATCTTGAACAACCCATAAATCAACATTCAAATCCTTGAGTAAAACTTCTGCATCAGATATCATACCACGGTATACACCCATCATAATGAGTACGATTCCAAGCAACATTCCAACACCAATGGCAGTCACTATAAACTTGCCAAGTATATGTTTAATATCTTCTTTTGCTAGGTAAATCATAGATGTATCTTCATTCCATCACTTAAAGGTTTTTTACTTTTGTTTGGAACTATTATTTGAGTGGTGGCACTTATATTTGAGATAGCTGTCTCTTTGTCACTTTGCGCGATTTTTTTTATCTCTAAAAATATTGCACGACCTTCTTTTGCTAACCAAACACCAAGCTTACCTTTGCGTTGCACTACAATATGAGAGGGAATTTTTAAAACATCATGAAAGCTTTCCACGACTATGCTGACTTCTGCTTGTTCATTTATATAAAAAGGCTTTGGAAGAGTGCTAAAAGCAACATTTATTTCTCTTTCTAAGGTTACGGCGTCACTCATAGATGCAACTCTTTTTACAATGCCTTCATATTTTTTGTCTGCTTGAGAACGAAGACGTATGCTCGCTCTTTGATTAGGTCTTATCTTTGAGCTAATTTTCTCATCGACCTTTGTCTGAACCCATAAGGTTTTAGGATCAACTATCTTTAAAATACTAGTAGAAGCAAGCACACTTTGTGATACTTCGGCCTCTTTAGATATAACATAGCCATCAACAGGTGAATAAATCTTTAACCTATCTATTCTAGCCTTTAGAGCATTTATATTTTTTAAAGCTACATTAATTGCCGCGTTTGAGGAGTTGATTTTTGCTTGAGAGACAGCTATATTTGCATTTGAACTTTTAAGTTCCATATCTGCTTTGTCATACTCCGATAAAGAAGCAAAACCTTGTGCCTTTAGTTTGGCATAACGAGTATACGTCACTTGTAAAAGTTCACTTTGTGCTTGTTGATTTGCGAGTTCACTCTTTGCAGCAAGTGCGTCAAATTTTGTCTTGTTCAAATTTGCTTGGGCAACTTCAAGTTGCTCGGATAAATCTACACCATCCATAACTATGAGTACATCGCCTTTTTTTACCCAATCTCCATCATCTTTTAAAATTTCTAAAATTCTTCCGCCACCTTGTGCGGTTATAGAATAAATATTTAAAGCGCTTACGTTTCCTATTCCCTTAATAGTTACATTTATATCGCCAAGGCTAGGACTAATAGTCTCATAGGTACTTTTTGGAATATAGACTTTTTGATAAAAAGCGATGACTATGAGCGCTACTGCAATGATTGCTATAAGATATTTTAGAGATGATTTCATATTGATTTTCCTTGGAGGTATTCTATTCTATTAAAGGCACTACTTTTCTCATATATGGCTTGCAAAAGTCCTAGCTCAGCGTTTAAAGTAAGAGCGGAGGCATCTAAAATTTCTATGTAAGTTGCTAAACCTTCTTTATATCTAGCTTCTAGTAGTGTCTGCGTTTGTTGTGATGCTTCGAGTTGAGATTTTTTTGCTTGGATAGTTTTTTCATATCTATCAATATCTATAAGTAAATTTTCAAACTCTTCTCTTAACGCGAGTGTTTTGGAGTTTAATGTTGCCTGTGCATTTTGTATATTCAAGCGAGCTTGCTCTATTAAAGCAGATGTGCGTCCACCACTATAAAGTGGTAGCTGATAGGTGAAAGCAAGTAAGGAAGAGTCATATCGGTTTAATGTGTCTTGTTTAGTATAAGAAGCGACTGCATCAAGTGAACCATAGTGACTTGCCTTTGAAGCTTTATAGTTTAGTTCATTTTTTTGAATACTCTTTTTAACGCTACTTAAAAGAGGGGATTCATCTAATATAGTTTGCTCTTGGGGTAAAATTTGAATATGTGAATCAAGTGTATTCTCTTGTGTCACATCATCTGAGATTGGCTCATTAATATATAAAGATAAGATGCTTTTAGCTTTTTCATAACTAGCTTTTGAAATAGCTAGATTCTCTTTTGCAATATATACCGAAGCTAAAAAACGAGATGCATCAGCACTTGTTTTCATCCCATTTTTAACAAAGGCCTCTGCTTGATTGTAAAGCGCTTCTTTTGCATTTAAATCTTTTTTTCTTACATCAATTGCGACTTTTTGCACTAGCATTAGTTCGTATTGGAGTTTAACTTTATAGGCTAAAAGTGCTTTGGCGTCGGCTAAGTTAAAGTTTGCTATATCTTCTGTAATTTCTTGTGCGTGAATATTTGAAGTTGTTTTTGAAAAGTCCCAAATTTTTTGGCTGATAACTCCCCCGACAGCAATACCATCACTCTCTTTAGTGTTAAAAACACCATTGACCGGTAAAGTGTATGTTCGAAAAGGATCATATTCTGCATTGAGGGTGATTTGCGGTAAGTAATCTGCTTTGGCAATCTCGACACCATTCTTAGCACTTTTTATTTCTATAGAATATTTTTGAATATCAGGATGCGTACTGATAGCTTTGCGTACGCACTCATCTAAATTTAATTGTTGTGCGTTGATAAGCTTAGTTATAATAATAAAGACGAAGAAAAATAATTTTTTCATGTACACTCCTCATATAGAACCATACTATGTTTATGTTAAGTAATCATTAAGATAGGATATGTAAATAAAATATACTCAAAGGAAAAAGCTTCTATAATATACTCAAGTCTGTTTGAAGTTTCACGTGCGATTCACTTATATGATAGATACAAAGGCTCATGAGTTAAGTCAATATAAAATTAAATCGATAGGAGAAATATAAGATGCAACATTTAATAGGGCAAAGCTGGCATAGTATAAAACCGGAGAAGATTGTTGAACTTTTTGAGAGTGATGCGAGAGATGGATTAGGCCCACTTGGTATAAAACATAGAGAAGAATTTTTTGGTAAAAATATCTTAAAAGAAAAAAAACAAGACTCAAAACTCAAAAAATTTATTTTACAGTTTCATAATGCACTTATTTATATACTTTTAGGCGCATCGCTGGTTACGGCAGCTCTTGGTGAATGGATAGATAGCGGGGTTATCTTTGGAGTTGTGATTATAAATGTAGTGATTGGGTTTTTGCAAGAAGTCAAAGCGCAAGAAGCTATAGAGTCTCTTAAAAAAATGATGAATACAGAAGCCGTAGTTATTCGAGATGGTAAAAAAATAAGAATATCTTCTTGCGACTTAGTTCCTGGGGATATTGTATTGCTTGAATCTGGTTTCAAGGTTCCGGCAGATCTAAGGCTTTTAGAATCAAATGATTTAAAAGTGGATGAATCTATGCTTACCGGAGAATCTCTAAGCACACTTAAAAATATACAAGTGCAAGATCAAGATATTACTTTAAATGACAGAGACAATATGGCATACTCTGGAACATATGTGACTTATGGCAGAGCAAAAGGCATAGTTGTAGGCATTGCGCAAAATACAGAGCTTGGAAAAATTGCCCATCTCATTTCTGAAACAACTTCAATGGATACGCCGCTTACAAAAAAAATAGCTTCTTTTTCTAAAGTGCTCCTTTATGTAATCCTGACCCTTGCAGCTTTTACCTTTGTGATAGGGATACTAAGACAAAACAGTGCTATTGAGACTTTTATGGCTTCAGTCGCTTTAGCTGTCGGAGCGATTCCTGAGGGTTTACCTGCGGCTGTGACTATCACTCTAGCTATTGGCGTGAGCCGAATGGCAAGTAAAAATGCCATCATACGAAAGTTACCGGCAGTTGAGACACTTGGAAGTGTAACAACAATATGTACAGATAAAACAGGAACGCTAACACAAAATAAGATGACNGTTACAAAGGTGTACTGCTCAAGAAATATATANANTGTCTCAGGNACCGGNTACAAGCCAGAAGGTGNAATTTTTAAAGANGGTGAAGAACTANGTGTGATTGATGAGAGTTTGCAAGATGTTTTTCGTGCCGGTTACTTNTGNAATGAGTCTTATCTNCTTGAAAAAGAGGGTGTTTTNAGTATAAATGGAGATCCAACTGAAGGAGCTTTAGTTGTTGCTGCTTTAAAATCTGGATGCAGTGAACATGAACTAAACATGAAGTACTCGAGATTGGACTTACTTGCATTTGAATCCGACAGACAATATATGGCAACTATAAATCAAGATATAGATCATGAACAAAATATTCTATACCTTAAAGGTTCTATAGAAAAAGTTTTAGCTATTTGTGACTTTGAATTACTCGATGGTGAAGTTATAGAGGTGGATAAAGAGAAGATAGTATCTCAAGCGGAGCAGTTTGCGTCTGAGGGTTTAAGAGTTTTGGCAATAGCGAAAAAAATTGTTCAAGGCAATAAAATTGATTCTAGATTACTTGATAATAAATTTATATTTTTAGGTCTTCAAGCGATGATGGATCCACCACGAGAAGAGGCTATAGAAGCGGTAAAAGAATCTAAGAGAGCAGGTATAAAGATTATAATGATTACAGGTGATCATACGCATACAGCTTTTTCAATTGCGAAGATGATGTCTATAATTCCTCAAGATACAGAATTTGAAGGTTCTGTTATCGACGGTAAAGAGTTGTTTAGCTTAAGTGATGCAGAACTTATAGAAAAAGTGCAGTATGTAAGAGTGTTTGCAAGNGTGGANCCTGAACAAAAGTTAAGAATTGTAGATGCCTTGCAAGCTAGAGGCGAGATAGTGGCGATGACNGGNGATGGAGTGAATGATGCTCCGGCTCTTAAACAAGCAGATATCGGCATCGCTATGGGGGTTGGTGGAACAGAAGTGGCCAAAGAAGCAGCAGATATGATTTTAAGTGATGATAATTTCAGTTCGATTGCTCATGCAGTGCGAGAGGGGAGAAATGTGTTTGATAATCTCATAAAGTTTATCACCTGGACATTGCCAACAAATCTCGGTGAAGGATTTGTGATACTGTTTGCGATTGCATTGGGACTGACTCTTCCTATATTGCCAGTACAGATTTTATGGATCAATATGTCTACAGCTATTTTTTTAGGTTTGATGCTTGTGTATGAGCCTAAAGAAGATGACATTATGCTAAGACAACCAAGAGATCCGGCAACACCTATTTTAAGTACGAGTATAATTGTTCAAATGTTAGTGGTGGGTGTTTATATGTTGGTAACATCTTATGTAATGTTTGACTATGCTATTGCAAGTGGTCATAGTGTGGAATACGCAAGAACAACTGCTGTGAATATTTTCGTTTTTGTAGAGCTTTTTTATCTTTTCTCTTGTAAAGAATTAACAAAGTCGGTTTTTAAGACAAATATATTCAATAACAAATATCTATTGGTGGGTGTCAGTATTATGCTTCTTTTACAGATAGCTTTCACACATGCTGATTTTATGCAACTTTTATTTAAAAGTGAGGCTTTAGATATTCAAACTTGGGCAGAAATACTTTTTATCTCGTTTGGTGTTCTTTTTGTTGTTGAGATAAAAAGATCTATAGAACATACTTTTTTTAAAGGCTCAACTGCTAATGTTTGACATGAAAAGTTTTTTCTCATTAGCGGAGGGTAAAATATTTTTAATGGGGATAGTGTTGCTATGTGTATATATTATCATCATAATAGCTAGCTATATTCTTTTTGTGGATGATGCAAATTCTTTACTTGTTATGAGTGTTACAAATTTTTTCTTTGGACGTGCTGCAGGTATCTCCTATGGATACACTACAGAGTTGAGCGATGGTGTGATTTTACTTATGAACATGCTTGTAGAATTTATAATGGTTTTAATAATTTATCCCTTATTTGTGCTGAGTTGGAACAAGTCTGTAGATATCAGAATGTTAAAGAACTTTTTTATGAATGTTAAAATACAAAGAGAAAAGTACAAAGATTATTTTGAGAAATATGGGAAGTATGGATTATTTTTGTTTGTATGGTTTCCTTTTTGGATGACAGGACCAGTTATAGGTGCTCTTATAGGTTTTTTAATAGGTATAAAACATTACACAACTATTATTATAGTGCTAAGTGGAACATCTTTAGCCATAGTAATATGGACATATTTTTTAAAAGAAGTTATGCTTGTACTAAATGAACTGAGCAGGAACGCTCCTTACATAGTTTTAGGCTTAATTATCGTCCTTGCCTTAGTTTTAAAATTTATGAAAAGTAAAAAGGTTTGAAATGAAGTATAAGTACATTGGTAAAACAGGCTTAGAGATAATGTACCCGATGGGTTGATTACTTTTTTTCTCTTTTTTTATAGCCATATTCAGCGACACATTTCTCAAATTCTTTTTGGTCTTTTCTTGATTTTTCTAAAAGTTGCAACATAATACCTGCAGCGGCTGCGCCTGTATAGGATGGGACAATCATACTTTGGCATGCGGCAATTTCCATAGGATTTGGGACACATCGTTTTTTAAATCCTGTGTCAAAACAAATCTCAGCTTTAGAACATGCTTCGATTAGATCTTTTGTAAAACGTGCTTCGCATCTTCCATAATGGTTTAGTTGGTGTAACTCCATCCAGCAACGGTCATGTTTGTTACATGCTTCACCTAGCTTAACCGAACCAAAATTATTTGGAAGAATCTCAGCCAGAGGGGAATCAGGTCCACATTCATTTGGTTTAAAATGATAGGGAGGACTTGCTTTTGGCCATCTGTCTGCGCACATATACTGATTTTCATTTGCGAGTACTTGCATTGTTGATAAAATAATGATAAACACAATAAGTAAATTTTTGAACATACAACTCCATTTTTCTTAACATTATAACTTGATTATTAGCTTTCTTGTAAAACATCTATGTAAAAAAAACCAGATAAATGGGTCTTTTCAACATGGTAGACTAAATAGAACTCCAAAGCACTTATGAAGGTGTTTCACTAACACACAAGCTAAAGGTCTTACTAGCAACTACTAAATGACGAATTCACAGAGGAAGAAGTCTATTTTACTTGCGTTTCATAAGTAAGATGTGGTTCCACCAAAGAACTATTTATTTTTTCAATACTTAAGATACTAAGCACTCTTTGGCTTTTTTCTTCCTTAGCAGGGAAAACGATACTTTTAATCAGTGTGCCATTTCCTATAATATACTCATTTAAAGGACGGATACACTCTGTTTTTATCTCTGGAATATCCCCTAAGTTATTCACTAGAATTCCTATATAACCATCTTTACCAAACTTTAGTATGATGATTTCTTCATATATATCATTATTTTTTTCTTGGATGAATTTTTGTATATCTATAACAGAGACAATACTCTCCTTATATATCATTGTACCTTTAAAATGATGATCTTCATCTAGATTTATTGTTGATTTTAAATCAGTTACACTAACGGCTTCAACCACATCATCTACTTCAAAACCCAACCATAAAGGATGCAATATCGACACTATTTTCATTTATCTCGATTGCTACTTCTTTTTGTAAAGAGAATGCCTCTTGGGTATCTACTTTTGTCTCTGAAACGCTACTTATATAAGAAAATATAAAACTATACATATCGTTCATATAATCATCTTTGAGGCTTTTGTATTCGCGATAACCTTTAGAACATGTAACACCGAGTGCGTAATAATTTCCGTTATATTGGATGATTTCACTAAGAGACTCACCGTTACCTAGTTCAAAAAACTTTGTATCAATTGCAAAAAAATCTCCAGGATTTTGATCGGGTGCATTAGATGCTATTACTTTTTGATCTTTTGTTGTTACAACTGCAAAAAGATCATCTTTTCGTTGAGCATTTAATTTTTTTGGTAATGATTCTTCAATCATAGCCTCAAACTGTTGTTCTGAATCAAATACAATACCAATTCCCCCAACAACTTTTTGCTCATCGCTTAAAGATTTAATTGAAGCATTATAAATATAAGTATATTTGTCTTTATAAAGTGTAGATTGTTCAAAATCTGATACAAAATACTTTGAAGTGTCTGTTGAAGCGAGAGTGTTATTTACCCATTCGTTAAGAAGTTTTTTACCTATGAAGTGCTCATATTCAGGTTGTGAGACAGAGATTATAACACCATTTCTGTCATAAATAAAAAGATTCGTATAAACTGTATATAGGTTATTTATATAAGTAAGAATATTATTCATTTTTTCACGTGCAAAAATATCGGGTTTTTCTTCTTCTAAAATAGATCTAAAATCTGGTGTAAGTGCCCACCACCTACAGTCATTTGCTCTTTCGTACAAGTTTCTATCCATAATATCTAAAATTAAATCTGCTAAAAAAACATTATCGCTTAAGACCATTGTTTTAGTTAAGTTGGCCATAGAAGCACCAATAATATTTTTAGTGTTTTCACCGGTTTTTCGTATCTCTTGGAGTAGAGCTTTTGAAAATTGCTTATTGTCACTTCTTGAATTACTCTGTTTGATATAACCATTCCAAATAGCTCTATTGAGATTATGCTGAATGTTTTCTGCTTGGATAGGAATCTGTTTGAGATTCTCAGAAAACCGATTAGAGTTTTGCAAAATAGATAAAAGTAAGTCTTGAGAAACTTCAAAATCATTTTCATCAGTATGTGTAAAAACATGTTGGAGTGGAACCATAATATGCCCATACCAACCTAAGCCATGAAAACCTTGATAGCCATTTGTTTGAGCGCTTTTAGCTAAATAATCTCTTCCGCCAAAGGAGACAATTTGATACTTCTTATCTAAAATAATATCTAATGTCGCATCTAATGGTATATGGTATTTATCACTTGTAGCGATTACTTCACCATGTTTATTTAAAAGAGTGATACACTCTTTTGTATCTGGGTTGATTAAGTTTTTAAATATCCCTTCCATCTCATCTTCAAATTTAAAACATAGACATAGAATTCCTAAGACTTTTTCATCAAAGTCATCAGGTTCAGTCAGTTTATAAGAATATACAAGACTTTTTTTATGTTGTGGTAAAAAATCATGGTATTTAAATGTCTCGATATACTCATCGTTTGTATCAATAGTTTGTTGAATGACTGGATCATAAGATTTTGAGACTTTGTTGTTTTGATCGATGTTTACAACTACATCTCCATTTGTATTTATTAATAAAATATCAAAATACACACTGTATTTTGCAATATATTCTAAAAACCTATTTTTGAGTATTTCTACATTTTCTTCATAGCCAGGTGCATATTTTGTATGGTAGTTTAATAAAAATTTTTTGATTGTATTGTCTGTAGCTAAAAAACCTATATCTGCTGTTCTCTCAAATAAGTTTCTGATAACTATATCTACTGAGACTTGAGCTTTAGATTCCATCTCAGCAACACTTTTTGTAAGAAGTTCTACACTAAGCTGATTGATAAGTTTAGAAGATAAGGTGGTAAAGTTTGTTTTAATCTTCTCCATATTGACACCAGCGTTACCTAGTTGACTGAGCAAAGAAAGAGAATCCCATTTATTACTAAGTTCATAGAGTTTTTCTCTACTTTCCTCGACAACTTCCATATGTTTTATAAGTGCTATTAGCTCTTTTGATATTTGAAAATTTTTATATTCAGAATATTCTAAATTCATAATTTTACCTTTTCTTGTATATGCAAATTATACTTATTTAGTAAAAGAAAATTTTCTTTTAGTGTTTAAATTATGATCAATCTAGGTATTTAGCTTATAAATAACATTTAAATTTATTATGAATGTGTATAAAATTATACAAATAAAGTTGCTTATCTATTAAATGTAAATAATAAAGAGTAGTTGCAATATATGAAAATATTATCAGTCCTTTTTAAAAACAAAAAAATTCTCCTTATCGGAGGTAAAGAAATATTTAATAGTGCACTGCCAACCAGACAGTTTGCTCATGAGAACTTGTCCAAGAAACTTTGTGTTTTTTATGTGCTGGTATGTGGATGTAGTCTCCACTGCTTAGTTTAATGTCAGAATCATCTTCAAACGAGAGAATAGCTCTGCCTTGTAAAATAATTACCCACTCATCATTTTCTTGATTGTACCACTTATCATCTTGTGTCGATGTTCCCTGAGAGACGATTCGTTGGATTTTAATGCCGTCTTTGGAGATGATGTCTTGAAACAGTTCTTGATTTAATTGTGCAGGGATATTGTTAAATATATTTGTAACTTGCAAGATAAACCTTTTTAGATAGATTATATCCAAGGATTTTGATAAAATATTTTAAATGAAAAAACTAAAATATCTTCACCATTACCCACAACAGACACAAGAACAGGTGCATAAACTCATAGATGCAGATAAACTCTCTGCATATCTGCTTGGAAAATATCCAACTAATCATGCATTTAAGAATGACAAAGCACTTTTTTCTTATGCAATAGCATTAAAAAATGAGTTTATGAAAAAGTCTTCACCCCTAAGTAAAGTTATCTATGATGGAAAAATTAATGTAATACATAATGCTCTTGGTACACATCATTATATATCCAGAGTGCAAGGTTCTAAACTAAAGGTGAAAAATGAGATTAGAGTGGCATCGATGTTTAAAAATGTTCCCCAAGAATTTTTAGAGATGATTGTGGTCCATGAACTAGCACATTTTAAAGAAAAAGAACACAGTAAAGCTTTTTACAAAATATGCACACATATGCAAAGTTCCTATCATCAGGTTGAATTTGACCTAAGACTGTATCTGACTCACATGGAACTCAAAGGTAAACTTCAAGAATGGAGTTAAAATAGTAATTGACTTTTCTGGATTTTGCTTTTAAATATGTAGGCTCTAATATTTAAATTTAATTAGGTTTAATTATTCATCATTAATAATTATAATAGTTATAATTTTATTAACAGCTAGCTTGCTATACTTCCAAAAATAAAACATATTTTAAGGTCTTGAAATGAAATTATTTAGAGGTGTATGGTTTAAAGATAAAAACTCTACGTATGATGATATACTCACTAGTAATGATGAAATTATAGTCAAAGTAAGAAGTACAATTCAAAAGTTTTGCAGACTTGGTTCTTCTCGTCCAAGAAAAACACTTTATAACTTTCTTGAAAAAGAATTAGATATAAAATTAAGTAGTCCAAGTTTCGATATTTTAGGTAAAAAAGAGCACCCACGCTTTGAGTGTACTAATAAAAATGAATTTTATAAAGAAACTTATAGAGTTATAATGCAGATAAAAGCAAAACAAAGTATCACAGGGCAAAGAATAATTTGAAGTTTATGCAAGTTAATACAATAAAACTTAAGATAGCACTACATAAGCTAAAAAGATGGATGTTAAGAGTTTAAAGTTGTTTGAGACTCGGAGTGTTAATTGTGAGTGTTTTTTCGATTCCATACTTTATTTGGAAACGAAAAAAGTGGGAAGAATATACTAACTTTCTATATCATCATAAATGGTAAATATCTTTGCGTATCCCCAAAGAATCAGTTGTTTATCTAGTTTTTTAGGGTCATAGCCAAATCTTTTTGATATACGAACAAGTTTACTTACATGTTCCATTTCCACACCTGATATTTCTAATTCATTTTGTATCTCTTGTAATGTCATAATTGGTCTCCTTTTTATAAAAGATTATAAAGTTATTTATTGAATATTTGTGTATGAATTTTGTCGATTCATTAAAAAAGTAGGGCTTTATGTCATTTTCTCAGAACTTACTCCCTTGATAGAACTTTATTAACTAAGAGTCATTATGAATTATTTTAGTTTCTTCTGAGATTTTTTCTATATAGGCATCGCCATAAAATGATACACCAATGGACTCTATTTTCTTAAAGAAGATACTTTCATCATCATAGTGAACAGCGATACTGTAGATATCTTCACCATCATGTTTTTGTACCTCCACTAAATTATGTTCTTTATAGATAAGTGTGTCTGTTTCTTTTTTATCAACATAAGAGACTTTTCCTAACTTAAGGTTGTTGCTTTGCATGTTTAAATAAAGTGACAAATAATCATTATTGTAAAGTTTGATATTTTCTTCACTTTTTTCTTGAATCAACTTTTTTTGATCTTTGTAGCTAAATGTAGTCACATCAAAGCTACTGATAGTTTTATATTCTTCTTTTGAAACTGTTTTATAGACTGTATTTTCTTTATAATTAAAAAAATAAGTTGTGATTTTTTTATAGTTATCTTCTATGGCTTCTTTTGTAAATTTAAAGGGAGTGTAAACACCATTTTTTATTTGTCCTTCACTTGTAAAAATATCACGTCTATTATTTGTTAAATATTTTACTGCACCTATGCTTGTAGTAGTTGCTTTCATTTCGTAAGTATTGTTGTCAAAATTTTGTGTAAGTACTACATCAACAAAGCCAATTTGACCATAAATAGTGATTCCACTTTCAAACTTTAGTGTTTTTATGGATGTGTATCCAAAAAGTGAAAAATGAAAAGTGAATAAAATAATAAATATCTTTCTCATAAATAAATCCTCGTAAAATTGTATGTAAATTTATATTGCGTATTATAACAAATATCATATAACTGTATGAAAAAAAGGTGTGATAATTGTGTAAAAAGTACTCAAAGCATTTTTAAAGAGATTTTTAAGTATAATTCACGGATTTTATGAAAAGGTGTATCAATGGCTAACAAACGAGTTCTAGTTAAGTTTTCAGGTGAAGCTTTAGCAGGTGAAGCAGGTCATGGAATTGACACACAAATTTTAAACTATATCTCTCAAGAGATAAAGTCATTAGTGGATGCTGGCATTGAAGTTGGTATCGTTATTGGTGGAGGAAATATTATCCGTGGTGTGACAGCAGCACAAGATGGAATAATAAAAAGAACAAGTGGTGATTACATGGGAATGTTAGCTACTGTAATTAATGGTGTTGCAATGCAAGAAGCATGTGANCATGTAGGTTTGCAAGTACGTATGCAAACAGCTATTAAGATGGAGCAGATTGCTGAGCCTTATATTAATCGTAAAGCNGTACGTCATTTGGAAAAAGGTCGTGTTGTGATATTTGCAGCGGGTACAGGAAATCCGTTTTTTACTACTGATACAGCTGCAACACTCAGAGCAGTTGAAATTGGTGCAGAAGTAATTATAAAAGCTACAAAAGTTGATGGTGTGTATGACAAAGATCCAGTCAAACATCCTGATGCTGTAAAACTTTTGGAGTTAAGTTATGAACAAGCGCTTAACGACAATATCAAAGTAATGGATGATACATCGATTGCACTTGCAAAAGACAATAAACTACCAATTATTGTATGTGATATGTCTATAAAAGGGAACCTTTTAGACATCTTAAACGGGAACATGCAAAATTGTTCAATAGTAAAATAAATATAAGAAAATAAGGAAGCAAACTTAATGAAAACAGAAGAATTAACAGCAAAAATTTTAGATGCTAATCCAAATATGGATAATTATCAATTAGCAATTGCAGTAGCAAAAAGATCTGATGAATTACTCAATGGTGCAATAAGCAAATTAAATATTGATCCTAAATCTATTAAAGCAGCAGATTTAGCTTTGATGGAAATTGCAGAGGGCCTTGTAAGTATTAAAGGCTTTGTTGATATAGAGAGATAATTTTTGAGTCTGAGTCAAGTAGATATTGAAAAAGTTAAGCATCTTCATGATGTTGACTCAGCACAAACATACCTTTTCTCTCAAATCCCATCTACAAGCATACTTACAAAAGCACTAGAATACTCCAAAGAAGCACATGAATTTCAAACAAGAAAAAGTGGTGAACCTTATATTATTCACCCTATCCTAGTAGCAAGTATTGTTGCTTCGATTACAAATGATGAAGCTATGGTTATTGCGGCACTCCTTCATGATGTTGTAGAAGATACTGAAATAAATATTGATGAAATATCTAATTTGTTTGGTCCTGATGTAGCACACCTTGTTGAGGGTCTTACAAAAATAGATATTATCCGAGATTCGGAACTTGTACCATCTGCTTCAAATGAAAAACTTATTGTTTCAGCTTTATCTTTTAGAAAGATGTTACTTGCTAGCATCGAAGATGTAAGAGTGCTTGTTGTAAAGCTTTGTGATAGACTACACAATATGCTAACTCTTGACGCACTTCCTGATCATAAACAGCAACGTATAGCTGAAGAAACACTTGTTGTATATGCTCCAATCGCACACCGTCTTGGTATATCATTTTTAAAAAATATACTGGAAGATTTAAGTTTCTCTTACCTTTTTAAAGAAGAGAAACATCATATAGATAATTATTTAGATACAAATTATCATGCGATGGAAATGAAGCTGAATGAATTTAGAGAATCTATAGCAAACCTACTTATTAAAAATGGATTTCATGATGACTTTGAAATTCTTTCTCGTGTGAAGCATCGTTATTCTATCTACTTAAAAATGCAAAGAAAAGGTGTCAGTATTGATGAAGTCCTTGACCTTTTAGCAGTCAGAATTTTAACAAGTGATGCGGTGAAGTGTTATAATATTTTAGGCTTAATACACCTACATTTTCAACCACTCTCTTCTAGGTTTAAAGATTATATAGCAGTTGCAAAAGATAATGGTTATCAAACTATTCATACTACTGTTTTTCATAACACCGCAATTTTTGAAGTTCAAATCAGAACTTTTGATATGCATAAAACTGCCGAACTTGGAGTTGCGGCGCATTGGAAATATAAAAGTGGTGGAAATAACGATATCAAGCTGGATTGGTTACATAACTTACAGTATCAAAATGAATCTGTTGAAGATTTTTACACGCTTATTAAAAATGATTTGTATTCAGAAGATATTTCAGTATTTTCACCAACGGGAGATGCTTTTACACTTCCTCGTGGTGCTGTTGTTTTAGACTTCGCATATGCAGTACATACTGCAGTTGGAAACAAAGCAGATTCTTGTCTTATAAATAAAACAAAAGCATCGCTTTTAAGTGAGCTTAGTAATGGTGATATAGTTAAGATAAATTTAGCAGATGAGATTATTACAAGATGTTCGTGGATAGATGCTGTCAAAACTTCAAAGGCTACATCCAATATGAGACTTAATTGTAATGCAAGAATTCGTGAAATAAATGCTAAAACGAGTGTGCTTATAGTTTCAACGGTAATGGGTTTAAAACCTACCCGTATAGAAGAATGGTTTGAGTCAAGTATGTGTGAAGGACGTTCAAACATTCCTTGTGATATAGAACATTTCCGTACTGTAATNGGAAAGTATGTAGCTGAGATTAGTAAAAATAATAGATTTTCTAGGTTTCTTTCTCGGCATAGATTTAAACTTAAGTCTAAAGTAGTTTCAGGTTTGGAAGTATTTAGTGCATCAAACATAAATGAGGTCGTATTTGACTACTGTTGTCATCCAAAATCTGGTGATGAGATTATGGCATTTGTTGAAAAGTCTAAGGTACATGTGCATCATAAAATGTGTTCAAATGCATATAAAAAACTAGAAGAAAAATTACCGATGGTATTTATCCGTTGGAATAAAGAAAATAACTACCATTACAGTTTAATTGCGTCTTTGCACAACGAGAAGGGTGCATTGGCAAATTTTTTAACGTATTTAGTAAAATTAAATATAGACATTAGCTCCATAGAACTAGGAAAAGACAGTGTAGACTATGTGAAGTATTGCGCCTTACGTATAAAATTAGAAAGTAAGATAAAAGTGATACATATTATACGAACAGACGATGCGTATCGTTAAAATGAAATAAATATTTAGGAAAAAGAAATGTTACAAGAAGCTATAAGAGAGATAAATAGAGGTACTGCTGAGATTATTGATGATGCTAGGATTGAAAAACTTTTAAAAGCATATTTTGATGAGGGTAAAACTTACACGGTAAAATGTGGTTTTGATCCTACGGCACCTGATTTACACTTAGGACATACTGTACTTTTACAAAANCTTGCAACATTTCAAAAGTATGGNGCNCGTGTGCAATTTCTTATAGGAAACTTTACTGCAACTATCGGAGATCCAACAGGAAAAAATGTGACTCGTAAAGTTTTAACGCACGAGGATATTGAGAAAAATATTNCTTCATACACTACACAGGCTTTTAAAATTTTAGATGAGAGTAAAACAGATATCGTNTACAACAAAGACTGGCTNGAGCCTCTTGGTGCTATAGGAATGTTAGAACTTGCTTCAAACCTTACTGTCGCTAGAATGTTAGAACGAGATGATTTTTCTAAACGTTATGCGAGCCAAACACCTATCGCTGTGAGTGAATTTATGTATCCACTTTTACAGGGTTTTGATAGTGTACATCTTAAAAGTGATGTCGAAATTGGCGGAACTGATCAAAAGTTCAACCTTTTAATGGGAAGACAATTACAAAAATCTTATGAAGTAAAAAAACAACAAGCCGTACTTATGATGCCGATTTTAGAAGGTCTTGATGGTGTGCAAAAAATGAGTAAATCTTTAGGCAACTATATTGCTGTGACAGATGAAGCAAATGATATGTTTGGCAAAGTTTTAAGTGTATCTGATGATTTAATGTGGAGATATTTTGAGTTGCTTAGCACAAAGTCACTTGATGAAATTGCAGGACTTAAAAATGGTGTTGCAGATGGATCACTTCACCCTAAAAAAGTTAAAGAAGATTTAGCACTAGAAATAACTGCAAGATTTCATTCTGATGAAAAGGCAGAAAATGCAAAAAAAGAATTTGAAAAAGTACATGCAAAAAGTCAAATTCCAACAGATATTCCTGAATTTACTATAGATGGCGAGGTATGGATAGCAAAAGCCTTAGTTGAATGTAAAATTTCTCCATCAACTTCTCAATCAAGGAGAGATATTAAGCAAGGTGCTGTTAAAATAGACCAAATAAAAGTATCAGATGAGCAATTACAACTAAAGAGTGGTGAATATGTGCTTCAGGTTGGAAAAAGAAAATTTGCGAAACTAAAGGTTATATAAATGAGTTTTAAATCTTTACAAATTGGTAAATACACTATACAAAAGCCTATCGTTCAAGGTGGTATGGGTGTTGGTATCTCTTGGGATCAACTTGCTGGAACGGTTTCTAAAGAAGGTGGATTAGGTGTTGTTAGCTCAGTTGGAACAGGTTATTTTGACAATAAAAAATACTCTACAAAGCTTGTAGCGGAGAGACCTTTAGATGTTATGAATTTTTATTCACCGACGGGTTTTAAAGCTATACATGATTCAGCAAGACAAATTTGTGGAGATAAGCCTTTAGCTGCAAATATTCTATATGCGATAAATGATTATGGCCGCGTTGTAAAAGATGCATGTGAAGCTGGTTTTAACATTATAATTACAGGAGCTGGACTTCCTACAAATATGCCTGAATTTACAGAAGGTTACCCTGATGTAGCTCTAGTACCTATTGTTTCGTCTGCAAAAGCATTAAAAATCATTTGTAAAAGATGGAAAAAAAGATATGACAGAATACCTGATGCAGTTATTGTTGAGGGTCCAAAAAGTGGTGGACACCAAGGTTTTTCTTATGAGCAATGTAAATTACCTGAGAATCAACTAGAAATGATTGTAGCACCTGTAGTTGAAGAAGCTGCATTATGGGGAGATATTCCTGTAATTGCTGCTGGTGGTGTTTGGGATAAATCTGATATAGAAGAGATGATGGCTCTTGGTGCTCGCGGTGTTCAAATGGGTACAAGATTTATAGGTACAAATGAATGTGATGCACATGATAATTTCAAACAAGTCCTTATAAATGCAAAACAAGATGATATCAAACTCATGTCATCTCCTGTTGGTTATCCAGCACAAGGTGTTGTTACAAATCTTACGCATCTTATTGCAAAGCGTGAGGGTCCGGATATTAAATGTATATCTAATTGTGTAGCTCCATGTAATCGTGGTGAAGAAGCAAGAGCAGTTGGTTTTTGTATTGCAGATAGATTAAGTGATGCATATGCTGGTAACCTAGAGACTGGACTCTTTTTCTCTGGAACAAATGGTTATAGATTAGATAAAATTATCTCCGTTAAAGAACTCTTACAAAAACTCACTGAGGGTGAATAGTTAGTTAATGTTACGTCCATTTTTACTTTTTCTACTTTTAGTAGTATCATTAAGTGCTTTAGATAATAATGATATATTAAATCGTGCAAATGGATTTCTTAACTCCTCCAACAAAAGTAATCATTTTAGAGCTTATAATGATTACAAAAATCTTTATTTACGTTCTATTATGCTTGATGATGCACATCTACGTGTTAAATCTTTAAAGGGAATTGTAAAGAGCGGTAATAAACTTCATATTGATGTTTCAGAGTATTCAAATGAATTATCGAGTCTAAATACTGCAAAGTTAGATCCTGTTTATAAGCCTTATATCCCTAAAAGAAAAAAAGAAATCAAAGTCACATCTTCACATAAATTAAAGGATGTGAGTTTTAAAGATTCAGAACTAGTTCTTGAGTTTGATAAAGAACTCTCAACAAAGCAGGTTAATTACTTCACTTTGTATGATCCTAAGAAGAAACAGTTTAGATATGTTTTTGATATTCATGCATCTATGTTGCAAAAATCAAAAACACTAAGAAAAGATGGTGTTAAACGAATAAAAATAGCACAATATAATTCTAATACATTACGCTTAGTCATTGAAAATACTGAAAAAATTAAAGTCGGATATTCACAAAAACCGAAAAAGTTAATTGTTAGAATTGAGACACAAAAAAATGATCTTTCTCCGGTAGTTTTACAGTATAAAAAGAATATTCCCTCCCGTTTAGATAGAGATAAAACAATTGTGATTGATGCTGGTCATGGAGGGAAAGATCCGGGTGCTGTTGGATATAAAAAGTATAGGGAAAAAATAGTCGTTATGCAAATAGCGAAAAGATTGAAATTGATTTTGAAATCTCGTGGATATAAAGTGTATATGACCAGAGATAAAGATAATTTTGTAAAACTTAGTAAAAGAACAAAGTATGCGAATAAAAAAAATGCAGATATATTTATCTCTATACATGCAAATGCAGTAGCAAAGAAAAATGCAAATAAAGTACATGGAATAGAGTGTTATTTTTTATCTAAATCACGTACAGACAGAGCGAAAAAAGTTGCTGCTAAAGAGAACTCGGCAGATTTAAGTGATATGAATTTTTACGGTAAGCAAAGTTTTTTAAATACGATCAGCACACATAATATGGTTGCGTCCAATAAACTTGCGATTGATTTACAAAGAGGGATGTTAGGTTCACTTAAAAAATCTTATAAAGATGTGCATGATGGTGGTGTAAGAGAAGGACCATTTTGGGTATTAGTTGGAGCTCAAATGCCTGCTGTTCTTGTTGAAGTAGGGTTTATTTCACATCCTAAAGAAGCAAAGAGACTTGTAAATAGTGCGTATCAAAAACATTTAGCAGATGGACTTGCAAATGGAATTGAACGTTATTTTGCTAACTGTTCTTAGGTTACTTTATACTTCTTGAGTTTTGTATTCTAAAACAGTTGCACGCGATTCTTTATCATAGATAATTTGTTCTATTTGTTGTTTAACTTTATCGTATCTATACTGTTCTTTAAAGCCCATAATTCTTCCACCAGCTGCATTAGGATGTCCGCCACCATTCGCCCATTCTTTTGAAATCTGAGCAACACTTACTTTAAAGTTTGCACGTAAGCTCATAGCACCTCGGTAACTTACATCTACAATAAAGTCATACTCAGGGTAAGCAACTAAAAAGCCATTCCCTACGATAGATGTATTTCCTACACCATAAGAAAGATAGCCTTTATATCCTTTGTAATAGATAGTATTTGTATCCCTTTTAGCACCCAAGAGCTTAACCACATAGGCTGTAGAAAGATTATCTAGAGTATTATTCTCATCTATTTTGAAAAACTCTTTTTTAAGTGAATGAATTTTTTCATCAAGAACTATAGGTGCATTTTCTTCATCTAGATATTGTGTAGCTTTTTGCAAAAGTGAAATTTTATAGTTATTGTCTTCGTTTGCAAACATAATACGGTTAAGTTCTCGTGTTTCAGTTACAAGGCGCATACATACTTTTCCGTATTCAAAGTTTTCTACTTCATCTAATTTCCACAGGTCAACTGCATTGACAACATTGACATACTTTTCCATCCATGATGGTTCATCAAACTCAAAATTTTCTTTGACGTAATCGTAGGTAATTTTCGTTGCACATCGCTCCACATCTAAAAAATACCAATCATATTTTCTCGCACTATCTTCACCACTACCATGATGATCAAGTAAGACAAGTTCAACATTTAATTTTTTGCTATTCATTTTACTAACTTCACCATGAATCCATCTTGATTCATCCATAGTAAGATTTAAATCTGTTATAAGTATAAGGGCACTTTTACTATCTTTTTTGATATTTTCTATAATAATTTCAAGTTTAGATTTAACTTCTGCTCCATAGTTAGCATTATAATTTTTAATCTCATAGGGTGTATGTTGCATTACAAATTGACAACTATATCCGTCTAAATCTATGTGTGATAAGTGGTGAATTATTTCTTTATTCATTCTTTTTTATTCCTAATATTATTTTATTAAATTGTAATACTACCCATAACTTCAAAGGTTGCACTCGAGTCGATTTCTGCATGAGAGAGTGTAACTACATCAAGAGAGAAGCGCTCAAAAATCTCAGCTACACCACGACGAATTTGTGGATCTACGATAATAACAATTGGTGAAACACCTTTTTGAAGTAGTTCTGCTGCTTTAGTGCTTGTTGCTTGAATTAAAGCATTTATTTCGCCAACATTGAGCATAAGTTGTCTATGTCCATCACGTTCCACAGATTTTTCTATCATCATCTGTTCAGAATTAGTCTCAAAAGTTAAAAGACGAATAACTCCATCCTCGCTTGCATACATTTGTGTAATGATACGAGAGAGTTTTGTACGAACTTGTTCTGTAATAACATCAACATTTTTCGTATATTCGGCAACATCAGCAATAGTTTCGAGTATTGTCAACATATCTTTAAGGGGAATTTTCTCATGCAAGAGAGCCTTAAGTACTCTTTGAACAAGTCCAATAGGGGCAACATTAAGTACATCTGTAACGATAACAGGAAAATCATCTTTAATTTTATCTACAAGAGTTTGTACCTCTTGACGTGTAAGTAATTCTTCTGCATTACGTTTTACAAGTTCTGACATGTGAGTTGAAATTACGGTAGCAGGATCAACAACTGTATAACCATTTTCTATTGCAAACTCTTTTTGATTCGCGGGAATCCAAATCGCATCAAGTCCAAAAGCAGGTTCTTTAGTTGGTTCGCCTTGTACTTCACCTGTTGCCATACCACTATCCATCGCTAAAAATCGCTCTGGAATAATAGTTCCTTCGCCAATGGAAATACCTTTTAAAAGGATTTGGTATTGTTGTGGTTGGAGGTGAAGATTATCTCGAATTCTTACCTGAGGCATTAAAAATCCAAAGTCGCTTGCGATTTTTCTTCTCATGGAGCGGATGCGTTCAAGTAAATCTCCACCTTGGGTATTATCAGCGAGGCGGATAAGTTGGTAGCCAAGTGTGAGTTCAAGCATTTCAACTTTGAGGATATCTTCAAGTGCTGCTTCTTCTTCTTGGCGAATCTCTTCATTGGTTTTTTTAGGCGGACTTGCAGGTGTTCCATCTGGGTTTGTTTCTTGTTTAGGAGTTTTTTCTAAAGCAAACTCATCTACGAGATCTAAAAAGCTGAGTTCACCTTTTTCATATTTGTATACTGACCAGCCAAGTAAGGCAAAAAGTATCCCTACAAAGCCCATTGATGCAGTAGGAAGACCTGGAACCATTGCAAATAGAATCATGATGAATCCAACAATCATCATAATTTTTGCATTTCCCATCATTTGATTAATTGCGCCATCTGCAAAGTTGTCTTTAGAATCTCCAGAAGAACGAGTAATCATAATACCAGTAGCGGTTGAGATGATAAGTGCTGGAATTTGACCAACAAGTCCATCTCCAATAGTTAGAAGCGTAAAAGTCTCAGCACTAGCTGCAACGTCCATATCATGCTGAAAAACACCAATTAAAAATCCACCAATGATATTAATAAGTGTAATAATAATACCGGCAACCGCATCACCTTTAACAAACTTTGAAGAACCATCCATAGCTCCATAAAAGTTTGCATCTTGTAAAATTTCTGCACGACGTTGTTTTGCCTCTGCATCATCTATAAGGCCTGCATTTAAATCTGCATCCACGGCCATTTGTTTACCAGGCATTGAATCAAGTGTAAATCTAGCTGCAACTTCCGCAACCCTTGTAGAACCTTTAGTGATAACCATAAAGTTAATTAAAACTAAAATAGCAAAAACAATAATTCCTATAACAAAGTTTCCACCAACAACAAAATCTCCAAAACTGGTAATAATTGTACTGACGTTTTCTGTGCCTTGATGTCCATTGCTTAAAATCATTCTTGTAGTGGCAATGTTAAGGGAGAGTCTAAATAAGGTTAAAATTAAAATAAGTGTTGGAAAAGTTGTTAAGTCAGTAGGTTTTGGAACATATAAAGAAATTAGTAAAATCAAAACAGCAAGTGCCATAGATGCGGTAAGTAAAACATCCAATAAAGAAGAAGGTAAGGGAACGATAATGATGGCTAAAATTGCCATAACAAATATGACAACACTTAAATCTTTTTGACCTAAGAGAAAATTTATTGTTAATGCAGTTTGTTGTTTTAATGTGCGTTTCTTAGCCAAAAAAAGGTACCTTAACTATTCTAAAATATCAGCTAAGGTAAGTTCAGCTAAAAATAAATCAATTTTACCCTGGAGCTTATTTAAAAATGGCCATATAGTACAAATATTTGCTCTATCAGATGGACAGTCTTCTCGTGAAGGAGCACATTCAAATACTGCTGGAGCTTTCCCTTCTACAGCAGACATAACATCAAGCATATTAATATCTTTTGGTAATAATGCTAAAGAAAATCCACCATGTACACCTTTGAAAGATTTAAGTATTTCTTTTTTTGCTAAAGCCTGAAGAATTTTCGCTAAAAAACTCTTTGGTATAGAAAGTTCACGAGAAAGTGTTTCGCTGTCCATCGGAGCATCGACTTTGGAGAGTACAATTAAAGAAAGGATGGCATATTCACTAGCACGGGTTATTAACATAATTGAATTCTTTTTTATAATCTTTTAGTGAGATGATTATAGCTAAAGAATTTGAAATTTTAGTTACTATTAACTATAGTTGTATTTAAAATAATATAAATAATTGTAAATTTAAGTAAAATAAGCTAAAATTCGATTTCAACTTTCATAATAAAATGACTGTTAGATTATTATACCACTCGGGAGGCTATTATGGCTTTAGATTCGGCTAAAAAACAAGAGATAGTTACAAAATACGGACGTAATGAAAATGATACTGGTTCAAGTGAAGTTCAAATTGCACTTTTAACAGTAAGAATTGCAGAACTAACTGAACACTTAAAAGTATTCAAAAAAGATCATGCTTCAAGACTAGGACTGCTAAAACTAGTTGGTCAACGTCGTCGTTTAATGAAGTATTTCAAAAGAACGCAAAAAGATGCTTACAATAAATTAGTATCAGATTTAGGTATTAGAGATAATATCTAAGTATAACTTCTCACACTCTACTCTTAACAGTCTTTGTTGAGCATAAGGTATAATTTTTTATTATACCTTACATCTATCCAAACCATAAAAACACAAAATAGTAACAAAACTACACTTTTTTATTTAAATTGACATATTTTTTTAAAATGACACCATCTTGACACTTCTTCGTAGTACAATAATCCCAAATTGATTTGTACGGAGGTTTACAGTGTCAAAAAACAATAATGAGATAAGCACAGAAGGTCTAACATTTTTAGAAGATGGTGAAGTACTCTATACTGACTTGTATCTATTATCTGAAACTGATGATAAAGGTATAGTTGAATACGCAAGTGATTCCTTTTTAAAGGTTGCAAATATGCACGTAGATGATTTGCTGGGGCAACCGCATAATGTTGTTCGGCACCCTGAAATGCCGCGCGCTGCATTTAAATCACTTTGGGATGATGTACAGTCTAAAGGTTTTTGGACAGGATATGTTAAAAATCAACGCAAAGGCGGAGGTTTTTACTGGGTATATGCTACGGTACTTAAGTCTGTCGATAAAAATGGAAATACTAAGTATGTGTCTATCAGATTAAAACCATCTCGTGAAGATATCAAATCAGCAGAAGCGTTATACGCTACATTAGATTAAGAAGGATTTTGTAATGGCATTAATGAAAAAAGGAAATTCGAGTTCATCTGCTCCGGCAGTATCTTCAGCGAGTGGAGATTCTAAAAGAAGACAAAGAACTTTAGCAAAACAACAGCAAATTAGTGAAAGTATTGCTGGCGTATCTATGACAATTTTAGAAAATGCACAAGAAAGTGTCTCTGCTATTGAACAGCTAAAGTCTTCTATGGAACAAATTGCAACAGCAGCAGAAGAAAATTCTGGAGCAAGTGAACAAGCTGCAGGAAATGTAAGAAGTATCACTACAAATATTGCAAGAATGAATACAACTATTGATACCGTAATAGCTTCGACTATAGCTACTGGTGATAATATTATGGATTCAGTAGCTAAGATAGGTGCTTCTGTTGATAGAATGGACGGAGCTGTAACAGTTGCTCAAGAATCATCTAAGAAAAGTGAGGAGCTTAAAGTTTCTTCTCAGAGTATTGGTGATGCTGTTGGTTTTATTGCAAAGATTGCAGATCAGACAAACTTACTAGCATTGAATGCAGCTATTGAAGCATCTCGTGCTAAAGAACATGGAAAAGGTTTTGCAGTTGTTGCTGATGAAACACGTGCTTTAGCTGGAGACAGTGAGAAAAATGCTGAATTTATTTCTGAACTTGTAAACAAAATCCAAACTAGTATAGATAATATTATTAAAAGTATTGGCGCGACAAATACGATTATTACATCTAATGGGACAAAAGGTAATGCTCTAAGTCTTAAAATGGAAGAATTAACAAAGATTGCTGTGTATTCTGTTGAAGCAGCAAGAAGTGTAAGTACATATACAAATCAATTAGGTGAATATGTTACTAAAATCAATGATGGTTCTTCGATTATTGCAGCTGATTCACAAGAGATTGCACTTTCAGTTGAAAAAACACTCAATGGCATTGATATACAATCAGATGCTTTAGCGCAAACTGAAGATGATATAAAAGAACTATCTTCTTTGGCAGAAGATTTAAAGTTTTCTACAGATGCTATAAAATCAGCTGAAGATATCGCACTCTCTGCAGATACTATTGGTGGTTCAATGGAAGAGATTCAAAATGCACTTGAAGATGTTACGAGTGCTTTAAATAGGATAGAATCTTCGTCTCAAAATACAAATAAATCAGCGTTGAAAAATAAAGCACTTATTGAAGAAGGTATTATTGCTGCAAAAGATATTGATAAACTAATTGAAATTGCACGTAGAAACTTTGATCTTCTTAAGGTGTCTTTTAATGCAGTGAGAGGAAGTGTGACTGAGATTCGTGAATCATTTAATGAATCGATTTCAAAAGGTAATGACGCGGCAGCTGAACTTACAATTATAGTAAAAGAAACAAAAAGTGTTGATAAGACAGTTGGAAATATTTCAAACTCTATTGTTCAGTTAAATATGCTTGCAATCTCAGGTTCTATTGAAGCGGCCCGTGCTGGTGATTTTGGAAAAGGTTTCGCTGTAGTATCTGCGGATATTAGAAATCTTGCTAAAGACTCAGAACAAAATACAGATAAAATTAACGACATTGTAGAATCTATGAATTCTGAGATAGATACCGTAAAAGGTGATTGGAATAATTTATTAAGTTCTCAATCACAAGAGCAAAAATCAATTGATAGTTTAATCAATGATATAACAAGAATCACAGATATGCTAACGGACCTTCTTGATAGATATACAGGACTTAAAGCTGT
>JGI11705J14877_10000130_pt1 | contig 46211 bp, 38 predicted proteins | sample Etolaghawater15m_FD_14877 | JGI IMG/M metagenome (IMG submission 14877) | reverse complement strand
AGGATTGGCCGGGTTTTTATCTTCGATTTTCCGCCCCTGCTTTCGCGTAACGGCATAGTCGATAGATGCATAGTAGGCGGCCGTTGCCATGGCGCAGGCGCCCATACCCACCCCGATGCGTGCCTCATTCATCATCTGAAACATGTACCCAAGACCTTTATGGGCCTCCCCCACCAGATATCCCCGGCAATCGTTGTGATCTCCCATATTGAGCTGTGTGGTGGGGCATCCCCGGTAGCCCAGTTTGTGAAAAATTCCGGAGACGGTAACATCGTTGGAGACCAGATCCCCATGTTCACTGATCCGCTTTTTCGGCACTGCAAACAGGGAAATCCCTTTGACCCCCTGGGGTGCACCCTTGATCCTGGCGAGCATCAGATGAACGACATTTTCAACGCCATCATGATCCCCCGCCGAAATAAAGACCTTCTGACCGTAAATCCGGTAATGTCCATTTTCGCCGAGTTCGGCCGTGGTGGTAATATCGGAGAGGGAACTCCCCGCCTCCGATTCGGTGAGGGCCATAGTCCCCTGCCACCGGCCGCTTCGAATATTGGGGACAAACGCGTCGTAAAGCTCCCTGCTGCCGAAATTTTCAATGAGCCGGGCCGCGCCGTCACAAAGTCCCGAATAGGCAGCCCCCGAATAATTGGCGGCACAGAAAATGAACCGGCAACTGTCCGCAATCATCTGGGGAAGCTGCTGTCCGTCCAGCTCTTCGGGAACGGTCATGGCGATCCACCCGCCCTCACCCATTTCTCTCAGGCCTTTTCGGACCGAAGGATGAACCTTCACTCCGTCGTCCGCCAGCTTCGGCGGATTCCGATCCATCTCCTGAAAGTAGGGCCACAAGAGTCCACGGGCCAGCTCCTCCGCCGCCTCAAGCACCATATCCAGCATCTTGCGGTCATACTCTTCGTAGTAGGAATGGCGCGTCAGGGATGCCGCATCAAAGACCTCGTAAAGGAGGAACTTCAGGTTCCTCATGCTCATGAATTTTTCCGCCAACTTAAATTCCTCCTGTTTCACTCAAAGGATGGGGTAGCATACAAAAGAGTTGAGCAGATCTGCATTTCAAACTCAACTTCTACAAAAACCCGCACCGCTGCAAAGCCGCTGATCCCTCCATCACCGATTTCACCTCTCTTCGAAAGGCACTATAGCGTTTGTATTTTTCGTGATAGTAGTAATGTACCAATGCCTGCGCCCGTTTCTCATTGCCTATGGCGATGTATGATTCGGCCAAACAACCCAGGACCTGGGCGGCTCGTTCATACGCTCCTCTGTGTTGTTTGGAGACGATGCCGTCAATTCGCCTCTTTCCGATCTTTTCGGCCCATTGCAGGAATTTTTCCGCGTGCCGCTGAACGTCTTGATACTTTTGAAGCCCTTTGGTGATTTCCTCAAAAAATGTGGGGCCGTCTCCAGTCTCAATTGAAAACCTTCCGGAATAGGAACTCAGGGTATTGGCGTAGTTCGCAAGGAGCTTGTCGATGGTGGGTGTCTTTTTGGACCACCCGGACACAGAACGAAGAACGGCCCCGAAAACAATACCTGCCCTGCCGTAAGACCAGCCCAGTGCCTTCTCACTTTTCGCCACGGAAAACGCCTCTTCCAAATTTCCCGCCATCAGCAGCACTTTGGTAAAAAGCACAAGATCCCCATCGCCCTTTCCGCCCGATTCAAAAAACCGGAGGACTCCCGCGATCTCTTCATCTCTTCGATTCTGCCGAGTGGCTTCCCCCACAAGCTCCAGAAGGTTACGGTCGCTTCTGCTGGAAAAGAAGCGCTCCCGCCTTCCAAAAAGAAGAGAACCCAGGTCGTTTTGGTCCTTCGCCGCATCGATCACGAATTTCGCCGCATCCTCTCTGAAGAATCCGTTTTCCAGAACTTCCAGGGCTTCTTTTCCGATCTCGATAAGTTCCGCCTGTCTATTTTCCTCTTTGAGGAGTTCCAGCCAGAACAGATACCCTCTCGGCTGACTGTTCCCCCATTTTCTGGCCAGATTGGATACACCGTCGATACCGTCCATCAGGTGAACAGTCTCAAGGAGCAGGAAGCCAGGCCTCGAAGCCTTCTCATGCGGGCTTAACATCGCTTTCCATTCGGGCAGAAATGCTTCGAGACCGTCCATGGGGCCTTCCCTGGCATCCACGACATCCTTTAAGAGTGGCAATTGCTTGTCATAGAGTTCATCTGAAGCATATGGACTGGTCGAAAATACGGACATGGCTTCAACAAATAGCGGCAGCAGTTGATTTGATTGGGATGTTTCAAAAACACACCGAGCATAATTTGCATGCGCCTCTCGAATATCCAAACCCTCCGGTGATGGAAAATAGGTAACGCCCTCAATATAGTCCACCAAATCAAAGAGCGCATCGTACGCCTGGCGGGCGTCTTCAAGCCGTCCCTCCATGAAAAGGCTTTGAGCCTCCATAAAGAGATCGGCAATTTCCTCCGTCTGATCTTCAGTCACGTAGTCGGGATCTTCATCATCATAACCATCCTCATAAACATCCGGATCATCCCAATAAGTGCCGTCTTCAATGGACTCAGCCCGTTCATCGATGCTTTCCCGCAGGGCTTGAATGTCATCGAGCAGTTCATCGATCAGGGGCGCTTTGGAGATTTCTGATGGTTCGCGATCGGGAAGGACGGATCCGAGCTTTTCAAGTAAAACCATTCTCTCCGACGTTGACACATCCTTTGCAAGACCGACCACAACATCCGTCAGTTCTTCTTTTGAGAGCGGCAGACAAAATTCCTTGATCCGCTCGAGGTAGGGTTTCAACGCTATTCTGTTTTGGTTCATGACGATCCTTTCCTATCATTACGCATTGTCACGATCTTCGCCCCTTCCCATTCAGCACCAGAGAGTATCGGCCTACTCAAAATGCTCCCGCTTCAAGGAAACTGTGATAACCGTTTCGGTTGAAAACGATGTGATCCAAAAGTTCAATGCCCATAATTCTTCCCGCTTGCTGAAGCTGACGCGTGATATCGCGGTCCGCCTGGGACGGCTCCAGTCCGCCCGTGGGATGGTTATGAGCCACGATGATGCCGGAAGCCCTGTCCGCCAGAGCATCAGCGAACACTTCCCTGGGATGGACCGGACTGCGATCCACCAGACCGATGGAAACCACCCGTACATTTTGAACTTCATTGGCACCGTTAATGGTAATGGAAAGAAAATGCTCCTGCTTTCGGTCGGCGAAATGCCGTATCAGGGGCAACACATCCGAAGGGGTTGCGATCTTGAGGCCTTCCGGCTTGATGCGCCGCCGCGCGTATTCCATAGCCGCCAGTATCAAGCTCGCCTTGGCCTGGCCGACGCCCGCAAGGCCCGTCAGATCTTCAACACGAACTTCAAAGCCCTTTTCATCCATGATCCGAGCCACCTTGGCGGCAAGGGTCATAACATCCATCTTCGGTGTTCCCTTACCAAGGAGAACGGCCATAAGCTCTTCATCCCCAAGGGAGCCTGCTCCTTTTGCCAGCAGTTTTTCCCGCGGCCGGTCCTGCTTTGGAATCTGATCAATTGGCCTGGCCATGGATACTCCCGGGAATAGACAAGTGGTGCCGGATGACCGTAACGGCCATGATGTCAAAGATGCCGCCCGTGTTAATGTACTTGGTGTCCGCCAATTCCTCGTATCGGTTCCGTTCCGAATAGGCATTTTGGATAAGACCGTTGACCTGTTTCCGATAGGGTTCCTCCAGGTAGGCCCGGTCATCCCGATGGGCGTGAACCGTCGTTCGAATTTTTCTGTCTTCCGCCTTCTCTTCCGTCACCTCTTTGATGTAAAGCGCCTCCTCGTCGGTAATATGAAAAGTTGTGCGAATCGTTGCAATCATATCCTGAACCGATACCTTTTTGGGTGGCGGTCCGCCGCTTTTGCCCCCTTTTCCGGGTTTCAGTTTCACCGTGCCGCCGCTTTGCACCTCCCCCTGAAAGGCGACAGCCGCCTTGACCACTTCCGTCCGGCGAATCTGTTTCATCAGATCCGATACACCTCCCTGCTTCATCAACTGAGGCCCCACATATTCCGCAAACGCGGCAAATTCCCCGAATTCATCGGAATAGGAGAAAAAGCAGGTGAGGAAATGATAGCTTTTGACAAACCGGGCCAGCAGATAAACAAAAGCCTTTCGCTGCTCGTGGTCCGGAAGTCTGGCCTGGAAAAGTACACGCAAGCCACTGACTTTGTATTGCACCTGAGCATCGGTTCCCTTGGCCAGCAGGACAACCATTTCATGAGCATCTGTTTGCGAGAACACACCCCAATCGATGATTTTCCGGTACAGCTCGATACATGCTTTTTCATCGGGGTCACCCGGTTCGAACGGGGTTCCTTTCCGGTATTTGACAAAGGCCTTTAAAATGCTCCTGGCGTTGTTGGTGAAATCCACCACAATCACCTTTGATTTTCCCTCATAACAACGATTCAAGCGAGAGACGGTCTGGATGGCATTGCGGTCCACCACGGGCTTGTCCAAAAACATCCCAGCCAGGAACGGCTGATCAAACCCGGCCTGAAATTTGTTGGCCACTACCATCAGACGGTAATCTTCTCCCTCGAACCGGTCCTCGATGAGTTCCCCCGCTTTCAGTTCGTTTACTGCGTGTTCGCTGATCGCGGCGTTGGTTTCGGGGTGCACAAAGTCGGAAAAAGCGTAGAGCACCTTGTATTCGGCTTTTCTTTCCTTCAGCTTTTCCCGGATAATCTCAAAATATCGGAGTCCGGCCACTCTGGAACTGGCGACGATCATGGCCTTGGCCCGACCATCAATGAGCGGCATAACGCTTTCTTCAAAAATACGCAGCATCACTTCGGCTTTATACTGGATCAGGCCGTCATCCTTAAACGCCACGTTCTTGAGTGCCTTGGCCACCACGCCGATGGGATACACCCTTTCTTCATCGGGTTTGGGAACAACCGGACAATGCAGATGGTACAAGGTTTTATAGGAAATAATGCTGGTTGCCACATCCACAATATACCCTTCGGCAATGGCCTCGGCTTCGCTGTAGATATCAAAAGGCTCACCAAAGAGGGTCACCGTAGCTGGAGCCGGGGTGGCGGTGAAAGCAACAAAGAGCTGATTGTTATCGTTGGCCGAAATGATGCGGGCAATCTTTTCCTCTTCATCCTCTTCCGGCAAATCACTGTCGGAGGTCTCGGCATCACGGAAAGGGGCACGGATCGCCACACCCATCTTTCCTTCCTGGGACCGATGGGCTTCATCAATGAGAAAGGCAACGCGCAGCTTTTTTTAATCTTCATCTTTTCGAATTTCCTCCAGGACCCACTGAAATTTCTGTTGGGTGGTCACAATGATAGGCCTGCGTTTCTTCAAAAACCGAGGAAGATCCGCCGATTTTCGCGCCAGCCCCACTACGTCTTTCAAGTGGGTGAAATTTTCAAGATCGTCTTTGATGTTTTTATCCAGGGGCTTGCGATCGGTGAGGATAAAGATCAGGTCCACCAGTTTTTCGCTGGAATCCGGTTTGAACAGACTGTGCAACCGGTCCGCCAGCCAGCAGATGGAAAGGGTTTTGCCGCTGCCGGCCGAATGCTGAATAAGGTATTTTCGGCCCACGAGGCCCGTGGCCGTGAAATTTTCCAATACGTCCCGGGATACGTCTTGCACCATCCGGCTCTGGTGAAACCTCGGAAAAATGGTAAAGGGTTCCCGGGCCGCCCGGTCTTCCTCCGCGTCCCTTTGAGGGACCCGCACCAGAAAAAAGGAAAGAGCCTCCAATAGATGGTCTTTGGAAAGCACCTGGCGGTAGAGGAATTCCACCGGGTATTCATTTTCAGACTGGGATTGGTTGGTCAACCCGGCATTATGCCATCGGAAGTTCTCTTCGCGCGATGGATCCGTTGCGGCCATCACGTCGCTGGTATCGGCCGCCAGATACAGAAAGGGGTGCTGAAAGATCTTGTGGGAGTGATCGCGCGTCGCAAACTGAGTCACCGCATCATGCACATTCTGGTTCTTTTCATGCTTGACTTCCATGGCCACAATGGGAAGGCCGTTAAGGAAAAGTACAAAATCAATTTCCTGATGGGTATGGCCGATCATGAAATGCGGTCGAAAGGTGATCCGGTTTTCTTCAAACCGGGCGTTGGCCACGCTTTCATTGGACCGGGGTCTGGGATAAAAGAGTCTGAACTCCAGCCCCCGCACCTTGAGCCCGTGCCGCATTAGCATCCACAGGGGCGTATGCCCCAACTCGGCCTTAAGCGTTTTAAAAATTTCATCCCGGGCATCGGTACCGTAATCCGCGGCAAGCTTGTCCAGGGTCTCCTTTTGGGTCGCCTTTAGAAAGGCCCACAGGTGGTCTTCCGCAATCGCATGTTCGGTATCCGTAATCTCGGTCTGATCGAGCGAAATATAGCCGTGTCTCAGGTGAAGGTAATCCGCAATGTGGTCTTGAAAGGTGAGTTCAGGAGCCTTTTTTTTCACCATGGCATCACTCCCTCCCCGGACGTCCACCCAATTCGTTTTTCTCCCAGAGCTGCCCCAAACTGTAGTCTTCGAGCCATGCGGCCAGCTTTTGGGAATCGAGTCTTGTGAACTGGGTGCTACCATCCACACGATCGGCCACCAGCACATCCTCAGGATTGAAATGATCCAGCAAGAGCGATGATTGGGTGGATAAAATCACCTGGGTCCGATGGGAAGCCTGCTTGACCAGCGAAGCCAGCAGTGTAATGGCGTGGGGATGAAGGCCCAATTCCGGTTCGTCCACCAGGATAACAGATGGGCGATAGGCCTCAGGCTGGAGAAACAGTGTCGCCAGCGCAATAAAACGAAGGGTGCCGTCCGACAGGCTGGACACGCTGAAATATTGATCTGAATTCTTGTGCCTCCATGCCAGGCGTATGGTCTCTTCGTTTAGAGGATCGGGGGTGAGCTGAAAGTCATCGAAAAAAGGAGCAACTCTCTGGATGGTGCGACGGATCAGGCTGTATTCAGATGAATATTTTTTCAGCATCAGATACAGAAACGCCGCCAGATTGGATCCATCGGGCCGCAGAAACGCGTTATCATTCAGTTTGGCGGTTTTTCGCAAAGGGGACGTGGATGAGGTATCATGGACGTGGTAAACGCGCCACCGACCCAGCCGCTCCCGAACCCAATGGGCGGTTCCTTTGGCATGAGGATCGCTGATAACGGCTTCACTGCCGTTTTCCCGCGAATCCAAATTCCGGTTAAAAGGCTGTGTATGGCCCTTATTCCAAAAATAGACCCACTCGTCCGCGGGATAAAGTCCGTCATCCGTTGTAGGTTTCAATGTTAACTCGTACTGATTCACCTCCTGACAGAAGGAAATCAGGAAGGTCATCTCTTCCGTCGTTTTGGAACCAAAGTGAAGCAGCTGTTCAGCCCCGCCCGACTTGCGCACATAGTCGTTCAAACGGCCTTCCCGGATGGCGTTTAGAAAGGAAAACACGCCCACAAAATTCGATTTTCCGGAACCATTGGGACCGATAATCACGTTAATGGGTCCCAAACCCAGCTTTTCCATGGAAGCAATGCTCTTGAATCCCTTGACCGTGATATAATCCAGTTCCGGTGCATTTGGCATATTCATGGATGTTTTCTTCTCCATTCTTCGGGCGTTTCCTCTTGGACCCTTGCCACATCGGCATCCGTGATTCGCCGCTTTCCGGTTACACATTCGTGGATCAGGGATTTGCGGTAAACGAGAAGGGTTTGGATTTGGGTTTTGAGGTTGCCGGAAATTTCTGCAAACACAGCTTCTTTATCTTCAATAAACAGGCTTATCGCCTCCTGTTCTTTTTTTGGTGGGAGGACCACATATGTGTTTTTTATTTTTGTTCCCGTGATAACCGGCTGCGCAGTTTTGTTTGCCTGAGTGTTGAAGTTGAGCACCTTGAATAGATGGGAAAGGAATCGACCATGATTTCTGGATTTGACTATAAGAGCATTGTCACTTATCCATACTCTCCCTTTCACATACTGTGCATTGCCGCAGTAAGCGCCGACCCTGCCTATAATGACGGTCTCCCCATCTACGTTGAACTTGTCGGTTCGACCCATTATACCATTGCCACCAAAGACAGCATACTCCCCGTCGTCTTGTAGCTTATCTGAAACAAAATCTCCATTTTGAACTGATATTTCATAGCGGAGCTTTGATCTTTTCCAGTGCTGCGGGGTTGAACCATAATTGGGGATTTTGTGATCGGTTCTTTTTACATTTTGGTTGAGGCCCTCCGTGACAGCCCGCAAAACAAAGGCCGTTTTAAGCGCTTTCAATATTTCTATCTGGAGGCGTTTGGCAGCCACTGCCCCATCAATAGCTCGGCAGCTTGCATCAAGATAGGCTGCTATCGATTTCTGTTCCGTCATTCCCGGAAGAAATAGCCGTGTATCTTTGAGAAACCGTGAAGAGACGCGCTTCTGTCCGGCGGCGCCTGTCATGTTCTCCGCAGCATAGGCACGGAAGACAGGGTTGAAAGTGGCATAATAGAGGAATCTTCCGTTCACTTCGCTCCTGGGCCGGAGGACATGAAACTCCGTGCTGCCAAACGCGCATTTTGTTGGCAATTGATCGACAAAGGCCCCTTTTCCATTCTCCATGCATGGGGTGATTTTGGCAAAAAGCACGTCACCCTCTTCAAACGTTGCCAATCCTGCTTGCACATCCTCGAACGACTGTTGATTCGATATATCAATCAAGCCGTTGTCCGACAATTTTTCCATGGGAACGATTGTGCACAGGTCACTTCTTTCTGGATGTCGATTTGAAGATCCAGGCGAAAGATCAGCTACATTTCTGATACGAGTACTACCCCAATCTAGAGGCATTTTGTCGAGCCAAGGCGCTTGAGATTCGACAATGGTCATTGCGCCAACCTCTTAAGCAACGTCTCCGCCTCCTTCTCCAATCGCCAGAACTCCGCCAGCAGTTCCTCGGCGGGCGAAGGCGGCTCATAACGGTAGAAATATTTGTTGGGAAGGATTTCATAGCCCAACTGCGGACTGTCGGCCCAGCGGATGATCGGTTTTGCTATCTCACGATGCAGGAAGGCTTCAATATCTTCTCCATAGGGGATATATTCATCATCCTTTACATAGTGCCGGTGGGTCCACTCCACTTCCGTTTTAAGGTCCGCTATGAAACGCTTAACGGCCCTGTTCCTGGCCTTGGTATCCGAAATTTCATTTGTGAGGACTTCGATTTCGTCCTTGAAGGCCTTTCGGAGTTCCTTTTCATAACGTCTCGCGAAACTGTCCTGTGGTCCGATAGTAAAATGGATCACAGCCTTTCGGCCATTCTTTGATTCCTGAAGCCGAAGACGGAAGGTTAGATCGCTCTCATAAAAATCCTGCTCCTTTTTGATGTTCGCCGCAGAAAAAGCCTTTGTGTAGGGCTCTGTAAGGATGGCGGGCTCATCATTTCCATCGGTCTGCCAGAAGATCACGCTGACTTTGTGGAAAGCAAAATCAGTGGTTTTGAAGATCTTGACGTCATCGTCCTCAAATCCCTCGGTCCAGCCGTTTCGGTATCGCTCGCTGATCCAGGACCGGTGTTCATCGGTAATGCGGTGTCTTTTGTTGCCGAAAGATTTGGGCTCTTTTTCAAACTGTTTCCGAGCGTCAATGAGCATCACTCGGCCCTGGTGATCTTTCGGTTTTTCATTTCGCAAAACCCAGATATAGGTGTAAATACCCGTATTATAAAAAAGCTGGTCCGGCAGCATGACGATGGCATCCAGCCGGTCGTTTTCCAGGATCCAGCGCCTTATTTCGCTCTCGCCCGAACCGCAATCGCCATTTGACAGCGGTGAACCGTTAAAAATGATAGCAATGCGGCTGCCCCCTTTTCAGACGGCTGCATCCTGGCAGCATGGTCTGCAAAAAGAGCAGCGCCCCATCATTGGTGCGGGGCATACCGGCCTGATAGCGCGTCTTCTTTAACTTTTTCGCCTCCTTTTCATACCCATCCTTGCCTCCCCAGGTGACCCCGAAAGGCGGATTGCTGAGCATGAAATCAAAACGGAATTTGTTTTCGGGAAGCTGGTCCCCCGGTTCCCGGCTGTGGGGGTCGTGGGGAATAAGGGAGTTACCTAGAAAAACCTTGGCCTGGCGGTCGCTCTTGATAAGCAGATCGGCCTGGCAGATAGCATAGTTGGTGGGGGACATTTCCTGGCCGTGTACGGTGACAAACTGCTCCACATCGGTCTTCTCTTTTTTCGTCGCAGCACGATCCAGCAGATGTTCCTTGGCCACGGACAACATGCCGCCCGTGCCGCATGCGGGGTCGTAAATGGAAAGGTGCTTCTTCGGAATGGGGAAGTTCAATAGCTCCACCATGAGTCGGATCACCTCCCGGGGGGTAAAATGTTCCCCGGCTTCTTCCCCGCTCTGCTCCGAGAAACGCCGCAACAGCTCTTCATAGATATAGTCCATCTCCAGGTTGGAGAGCCGGTCGGGACCCAGGTCCAGTTCTTTGTACTGGCTGAGGATGGGTGCCAGGCGGTTGTTTTTCACCAGTTGCCTGATGGTGGCCCGGTAGTTGAAGTTTTCGATAATGTCGTCCACATTATTGGAAAAACCGTTAAGATAAGCACGGAAATTCTCTTCCAGCAGGGTGTGGTCTTCCTCAAACACCTTACGAAGGGTCCAATCCGTCTCGTTGGAAAAGGGTGTTTGCTGAACATTCTGCTCCAGTTTTTTGACCAACGCATCGATATCCGCCTCACTTCGTTCGGGCTGTTTCCCCCAAATCTCTGCTTTCGTTTTTTCACGCCATTTGAGCAGCACACACTCCACGCGCCGAATGACGATGATGGGCAGCACCACATTCTGGTACTCATAGGCCTTGAATTTTCCCCGCAGACGTTCCGCGGATTTCCATATTTCATTGGCCAGGTTGTCAAGTTTGGGTTTGTCTATGGATAAAGACATCGTTGCTCCTGTCAGTGGGTATTCTGCCCTTCAATGTTTTCTTCGCTGTTGACAAAGGAGACCGTCATTGTAGCAGACAACCCTTTAGAAAAAAATAGTTGTGACCGAAACAATTTATGAGGAGACGCCAAAATGTTTCTTAAAAAGCGCTTCGGACAACCGTGCCCCTTCCTCCGTCAAAGGAACCGATTTGGCCTTGCTCTTGGGGTTGCCGATATATCCCTTTTCGTGCAGGCGGTTCATTGCCTCCCAATCCATGCCTTTCCATGCTCTCGGTCCATAATCCTTCTCTTCGAAGGTCGTTAGATAAAGGAGGGCAAGAGCCATTTCATCCACTTTGTCTCTGTCGTATTCCATTGCTTAATCCTCAAAACCCTGCTTAGTTGTCCATTGACATCCGAACAATCGCCTCCAGCTTTTCCCTTACTTCCGGATCAATCTGGTTTTTGCCGATAAATCGCGCTAATTCGTAAAAGCTCTTCTTGTCCATGACATTGTAAAGCCCCAGCCGTCTGAAATAATCCTTGAAAAGAGGTGTCAGAAAATCATCGCTGACCTTTGTATCATCATGCCATGGATTCCCTTTTCCGAGAGCTTCCATGGCTCTCGAAATATGGTCAATGGAATTGTTCATGGCCTCTATCCGCTTATCGGCCAATGAACGATCAAACAAGGGCCCGACGGATTTTTCTTTTTCCAGATGCGCGGCGTAGGCTTCCAGCACTTCCGGATAGCAGAAATAGTTTTCGATTTCCCGTTTCCGCCACATGAGGATCTCCCCTCCCGATTCTTCGAGCGGTTTTCGGTCCAGACGATCAAAAACGGCAATTCCTTTTAAATCGGGAACGGCCTCTTTCAAACCCTGAAAATGCCGCTGAACTTCCTTGGGGTTATTCCCCACATAATGGACATAGGGTCGTTTGAGGGCCTCAATGGCGTCATGATATTCAAGCCTTTCGGCGAACGCCTGGAGAATTGCAAGGTCGGTGGAACCCTCCAGGTACAGGATCCATCCTGTCTGTCGGGCCTGATAATAATGTTCCCAGCCGATATCCCGTAGCGATTTGAGCACCTGACTTCCGCGGTCCGATATCACATGGGGCTTTCCCAAAAACGCGACCACCATATCCCGTTCAGCGGATTCGTTTAGAATGATTTCAGAGTGGCTGGCCATGATGAGCTGGTTGTCATTTTCAATGGCCACCTGGGTTAGCAGTTGATAAATCTGACGCTGTCTGAGAATCTCAAGATGAGCATCCGGCTCATCCAGAAGAAGAATGGCGCCTGGATTGGCATACATATAAGAGAGCAGCAGCAAGGTCTGCTGCAATCCCCGACCGCTTGAAGAAAGATCCAGCCGTGCGCCCTGTTCCACATAGCTCATGACCACTTCGCCTCTTTCGGGCACATACTGAGGGGCTTCAAGTTCCGAACCAAACAAATCTTTAATGGAGGCACACAGTTTTTGCCATTTCCCCTGATTGTCCTCGTAAATTTTCAGGCACAAATTCCGAAGTACCTCGGCCGTTCGCCCTTCACCGATGCGAACATTGACGGCACCCGGGTCCAGCCGCGTTTCGCTGGAGGCCAGGCCGGACATGGGCGGCAAGAAGGCCAATTGAATATCTTCGGTCAAATCTGGTATTTCCATCCGCACGGGGTTCTTTTCTTCGGAAAGCCTTAGGGGTCTACAGTAAAAAGACTCTTTATTGGCATAATCGAACTCAAGGCCACACTTCCATTCCTTATCTTTGGTAATTCCTTCAATTGTGATATCAATGCGTACGTTTTCCGTAGATTGCTTTCCATTGGATCTCTTCACATCCCGAACATGCAGATCTCTCCAAAGCAAATTTGCCGAAGGCACCGGAACGGCAATTAAGTCACGGCGGTTGATGGTAACACCGCTTCGTTTGTCGGGAGACTGTTTTCCTTTCCGTTTTTCATTCCAGCGTTTCAAACCGATTTCCCATAACGCCAATGCCTGCAATGCCGTGGTTTTTCCGGAATTGTTCGGTCCTATAAATACCACGGGATTTCCTAACTCAACTTCAACTGAATCGAATCGTTTAAAATTTCTTACAGTAAGCTTGGTCAGCATATTCATCTCCCGATTGCGGAAACACTTGTTTCTTAATAGTAGGAAAACACCTCCTAAGTCAATGGAAACGGGAAAGGTTAACTTAAAAGGGAATGCGTCAACTTTTACTACCTTATTTTCCGGATTTCTGTCATAAAAGCCAAGAAATTCTACGATAGAAAAACTTAATACTTAAAACTGCGGCCATGCCGCTTTAGCCCATGTACCTGCTGGAACTGTTTTATGAGAACAGCAAACAAAACGGGGACGGCCACTTTCGCTTTCAAAAAATGCGGAGCAGCCGGACCATAGCCAAATGGACCCTTCTTCCAAACAACCCGGCGAGCAGAGAACTGCTAAGACTAATCGCCATGGGGTTGGGAGGAGAAAGATATCTCAATGCACTCCCTCTCCCGACAGAGATCATTTCAGACCGTCATCGGTCCCTTAGAGTGCTCCATGTGCTGGCCCGTCATTACCCCCTGGACAGCCAGAACCGAAGCGTAACGGTTCTGGGAAGCGGGGTTGATGTGGATGCCGAAGGAAATGTCACCCCGCTGCGGACCAAAGACCTTTCTCTGATTTCGTCGATTGTTCCGTCAAGGAAACTGAATATCCTTGGCCAGCCCTCCGCTTATCTGCTCCTCGCTTACGGCACGGGGTACAGACCCGGGCCACGGGGAGAGGATTTCCAGTTCACGGATCCGCTCTTTCGCCGCACCCGTTTTCACTCTCTCCTGATGGAAAATGCCCCCCTGACCAACCCCCTCGATTTCATGGATCGGCTCCGTTACAAAGGGATTCGATGCGGCCGGAAGCCTTCCCAAAACATACTTCATTCCCTGTGCGAACAGCTGCGACTGAATTTGGACATCAACACGGATGCATGGAGAAACCCAAACGTGAAAGCCATTCATGCGTGGCATGCACTTCATTCCCAGCACCAGCATGCCCTTCTTCCCATACTGGACATGGCCCGTCACATGATGGACGCCTTTCCCAGATCCGCCACGCCCCTGGAAATGCCGGGGGTTGTCCTCATGGACCAGCCGGAAATTTTCTGTGTGCACGGGCGTTTTCAGGACTATCTGAAACTACTCGATACCCTGTTTCCCCGGCTCCAGTTTATTTTGTCGACTGGCATGGCCGATGCCGCGATTCTTCGCCGGAATTTATCAAAAAAGCGTCTCCCCCTTCCGGAAGCGTCAGAACCTCCGAAAGGCCGTGGACCTGCCCGTCTTCCAAAAGAAACGGTACTCCTGATCGATGTGGACGGACGTCTTCCGAATCTGGCCCTGATGAAGCTATCCACTTACTATCGGCAAAAGCGGTATATCGTAAGGCTGGAAAAAAGGGATTGTTTCCTGGAAGGGCCGGACAGGGTCTATGCATCCACCGTGTTCTATAAGCCCCTTTCTGTCAGGCGAACCCGGCGCCTGCGGCGGCACTACGGCGACAGACTGACCCTGGGGGGCACGGGGGAGGACATTTCCTCCCGCCTGCCCGATGCGGTGGAAACCCTGCATGCGGACTATACCCTCTATCCGGAACTGGGGGATCGGGCCATTGGGTTCATCACCCGGGGCTGCCCATTTGACTGTCCCTTCTGCGTGGTCCCCCCGAAAGAGGGAAGGCCCCGACAGGTGAGTAATCTGGATACGCTGCTGGAAGGGGGCCGCCTGAAAAACCTCATCCTGCTGGATGACAACATCCTGAGCCACCCGGATGCGGACCGATTCCTGTTGGAAATGGCGGAACGAAACATCATGGTGAATTTCACCCAGAGCCTGGACCTGCGCCTGGTAAACCGGGAACGGGCAAAACTCCTCAAAAGGATACAGTGTACCAATACCCGCTTTACCAGGCGCAATTTTCATTTCAGTCTGAACCATAACCGGCATCTGGACCAGGTAGCCCGAAAATACCGGCTGTTTGATTTTAAACCCCGGGACAATGTGGAATTCCTCTGCATGTACGGGTTTAATACGACCCTTGCGGAAGACGTGGATCGCTTCAGATTTCTTCGAACGCTTCCCGGCGCATACGTGTTCACGCAGAAATACCTGCCCATCAAGGGAGGTCCCCCGCCTTATACACAGGATTTTTTCGGGCCGAACCCTGACTCATTGATCGACCAACTGGTGGCATGCATGTTCACCCAGAACATGAAAAGCATGGAAAACTACTATCGCTGGGTCAGCCGGCGATACGCCGAAACCTATGGAAAACTCCATAAGGGGCTGGTGGATACGATTTTCAGGTACAATCATCGCCACAAAAAGGGAGAATATATTGCGTCTCTGGCTGGAACAAGAAAAAAGCCCTTCTGAGGACCGATCCGCGCCGGTCCTGCGTCTGCCCCAAATCCACTGCTCAGCTGACCAAAGAAAAAGGCTGGAAGAGATTGCAAAAAGCAGAAATTTGGGCATCTGGCGCATAAAACGGGCCAAACTCATTTTGGGAACGCTTGAGGGTAAGACCCTGGAAAGCCTTGTGGTGGATGTTCGGGTTCCACCTGAGACGATCGTCAAATGCGTGGAAACCTTTTCAAAACAGGGGATAAAATCCCTCCAGCACCCAACCCGGAAACCCACATGGAGAGAAGCCCGAGTGGAAAAAATGCTCCATATGCTGGAAAATCCGTCAAAACAGAAAGGAGGGGATTGGAAGTCTTTCGCTGTTCGTTATATCGGGATCGATTTCACCGGACCCATGATTCAGAAAATCAGGGCGATCATCGTTTCCCATCCCGACGCGACGCGCGGCGAACTGGCAAGAATCACATGCCACGACTTCGGCTTCCATTCCCCCACGGGAAAAGCCAAGGACGAAACCCTCACCGATATACTGAAACGGATGGACATGGACAACCTCATCCGGCTGCCGAAAGTAACACCCCGCAAACCCCGCCGCAAAAAAAAGATACCGCAGTCTCCTCTCCTTGATCAGCAGGAAACACGCCTTTGGCATTCCAGAGACCTGAAACCCTTGATGTTTGTTCCGATCCGGTATCCACACCAGCAGGATCTATGGAACATCATGATGAGCCGGTACCACTACTTGAAAAGGCCAAGACTGTTCGGCCCCCAGCTTCGGTATCTCATCCGGAGTGCAAATCCTGACGCCGACACAAAAGATCCGGGGGCGAATCATGGCACCTTACTGGGGGGTATCGCTTTTTCTCACGCCGCCTGGCGCCTGTCAAGCCGCGATGATTTTATCGGCTGGGACGACCGGCAACGGGAAAGGCACTTAAACCAGGTCATCGGTAACAGCCGGTTTCTCATCCTCCCCTGGATTCAATGCCCCAACCTGGCCTCGATGGTACTTGGGCGAATTGCCAGAAGGATCTCCTCAGACTGGAAGGCCACCTACGGCATTCAGCCGGTACTGCTGGAGACATTCGTGCAGCAGGATCGATTCTCAGGAACGTGTTACCGAGCCGCTAACTGGATCGAGACGGGCAGCACGGCCGGATACAGTTACTTCAGCAGTCAAAAGAAAAATAGATCCCCCAAAACCATTTTCCTTTACCCACTTCGCAGGGATTTCAGAAAGATACTATGTCGAACGTCGTGAAAGCTACAGCGAAGCATTTTGCCGGACGTCCCAGAGCACATTTAATAAATCATCCCCGCGCTGAAGCGTGGGAACAAGGTTAATGAAACTTCCTATTAAGGATACCTGTTAAATTTTGTCGTAGGCCATGGCTAATACAAAAACATCGGTTTTCCGCCCACATGCATGACCTTGGGGCGGTAGGCTTCCACATCATAGAGTTCGCGTACGTCCACCCGCTTCTGCCCCGTGCTGATGGTCCCGAGTGGAATATCCGTATAAATGCCGCGGCTCAACGCCACCAGGCGGCCGAACACCCCTTTGAGAAACAGATCAATGGCCATGTTGGCATAATTCACGGCCACCATCAGGTCCAGGGAGTCGGGGGTGCCGCTTCGCATGAGATAAGAGAGTCTCTGGTTCAAAACGTCTTCACCGGTCAAACGCTTCAATACAGCCCCTGTTTCTTCGCCGATCCCGCCTAGCTTTCGATGTCCGTAGGCATCGCTCTCTCCGGAGAGGGTCATCTCGCCCCCTATGAATTTGGCACCTTCCGATATGGTAATCATGGCATAATTCTTGGGATTGGCCCTTTTGTCTTCCATGATCAACTCTGCCAGCTTTTGCGGGTCAAAGGGCACCTCCGAAATAATGGCCCGGTCCACGCCGGCCAAATAGGCACTGATGAGCGAGGTCTCACCGCAATACCGGCCAAAGAGTTCAATAACGGCGATTCTTTCATGGGAACCCGCACAGGTTCTGAGGGCATGGATAAATCCGACCCCCCTCGTCACCGCTGTTGAAAATCCGATACAATAGTCGGTGCCGAACACATCGTTATCCATGGTCTTGGGAATGGCAATGACGGGAAATCCACTGTCACCCAGCTTGGCCCCAAAACTGAGGGTGTCGTCCCCTCCGATGGGAACCACCGCATCAACCCCCAAATGTTCCAGATTTTGAATGCAGTGGGATGTAAAATCAATTATTTCATCATCAGTCTTGAAGTGCTCTTTCAAAAAATCCGGAACATCATTTTTCCGGGCCGCTCCCGGATTGGTGCGGGAAGTATGCAGATAGGTCCCGCCATCGCGATCGATGGTTCGGACCTCCGCTTTGTCAAATTCATGAACACAATGGTCCAGATCCTCGCCGGCAGCTTCGGGCTGGTATTCCAGCAATCCCGCCCAACCACGGCGAAACCCCAACACTCTGACCCCCTCATCGATGGCCCGGCACACCAGCGCCTTGATGCAGGGATTGAGCCCGGGAACATCTCCTCCCCCGGTCAGAACGGCGATGACCGGTTTCTTTCTGGTTTTGCCTTCCATAATGCACCTTTTTTAACCTTTCTCTTCACAAAAAACATAAACAACACGGTCATCAGGGTAAAGATGATGCCGCTTGGTGTCAAGACGATTCGCCGGAACCGCAAACCGAAAACCCACATATTTTATATTGACAACCGTGCCCGATCAGTTATGCTTAGAGGTTAACAACTTTGAATCAGGAGATTAAATTATGCCCGCATCAAAAAAGATCCTAGCCGCCATAGAAAGATCATCTTTTATTCGCAAGATGTTTGAAGAAGGTGCCAAGAGAAAGCAGCAGTTCGGACCGGAAAATGTTTTTGATTTCAGCCTGGGAAACCCCAATTTGGAACCGCCCCTGAAGCTGAAAGCAATCCTCAAAGACCTGATTGAAGACCCGTCCCCGTCTCGACATGCCTATATGCCCAACGCCGGATTCCCTGAAACCCGAAAAGCCGTGGGTGACTTCCTGAGCACTTACAATGAAGCCAATTTTTCAGGTGATGATATTGTCATGACCGTGGGAGCCGGAGGCGGCCTCAACGTAGTGTTCAAAACCATTATCAATCCGGGTGATGAAGTCATCATTCCAACACCCTATTTTGTTGAGTATGATTTTTACCTGGATAACCACCAGGGCTTCGTTCATCGGGTACCCGCAAAGGAAGATTTTTCTTTTGATTTTGATGCCATTGAAGGTGCCATCAACGAAAAAACAAAGGCCGTTCTGATCAATTCTCCCAACAATCCCACCGGCAAAGTCTACAGCAAAGAAGACATTGACAAACTGGGAGACCTGCTCACCCATTACAGCCAAAAACAGGGAACCCCTATTTATCTTATTTCCGACGAACCCTACCGCAAAATCGTCTATGACGGGGTCGAGGTTCCCAGCATTTTCAACGCCTACCCTGAAAGCTTCCTGGTGACCTCCTTTTCCAAAGACCTGTCCCTGCCGGGGGAGCGGATCGGTTACGCGGCGGTCCATCCTGACATGTCCGACAAGGGCACGATCATGGCGGGCATGATTTTCTGCAACCGCACCCTGGGATATGTGAATGCGCCGGCACTCATGCAGCGGGCCATCCCGCACCTGCTTCATGACAGCGTGGACATCACACCTTACCTGAAAAACAGGGATATTCTTTGTGATGCACTCTGGAGCTTCGGTTACAAGTTTCAAAAGCCGGAAGGCGCATTCTATCTGTTTCCCAAATCCCCCATTGAAGACGACGTGGCGTTTATCGCAGCCCTTCAGGAGGAAAACATTCTGGCCGTTCCGGGAAGCGGATTTTTGGGCCCCGGTCACTTCAGGATTGCCTATTGTGTTGCCGAATCTTTCATTACCCGTTCCCTTCCAGGATTTGAAAGGGTCATCAAAAAATTCTGATGCGTGGTGTAAAAAGGAGGAAATAATCATGTATTCCAAAACCATTTCACTCCGGTTTCCCAAAAACGTTGTTGATGAGCCCATTGCGGCAACGCTTGTCAAAAAGTTCGATCTTTCTTTTAATATCCTTAAAGCCGTCATTTACCCAAGAAAAGAAGGCCTCATGGTGCTGCAGCTGAGCGGTCATCAAAAGAATTACAAAAAAGGGATCCAATATCTCAAGAGTGTCGGCGTCAAGGTGGAGAGCGTCGGTGAAGATATCAAACGAAATGACGATAAGTGTTATCAATGTGGTGCCTGCACGGCGGTCTGCCCCACGGGGGCTCTCAGTATCAGCCGACCGGAAATGGATGTTGTTTTTGATAAGGAAAAATGCAGTGCCTGCGAATGGTGCGTCGTGGCATGCCCGGCCCGCGCCATGGAAGTCAAATTCAACAAGACGCTCCTAAACTGAATTGCGGATTGCGGATTGCGGAATGGGGCATCCATCTGGACCCGTCAACAGTTCTAAATCTTTGAAAATTCTTGTGGCACTTAGCGGAGGGGTGGACAGTTCCCTGGCAGCCGCCCTTCTGCGGGAAGCAGGCCATAAGGTTTTAGGCCTTCATTTTATCCTTCCATCCCCTGACAACATCACAGAGCAACGCGTCTCGAGAGCCCGAAGGGTCACACAGCACCTTAAAATCCCGCTGGAAATCGTGGATCTGAGGGCCATTTTTGAAAAGGAACTGATTGCACCCTTTGTGGCTGCCTATCTCAAGGGACTCACCCCCAACCCGTGCGTTCGTTGTAACCCGCTCATCAAGTTTGAACAGATGCACCGACATGCGGTACAGCAACAATTCGATTTCATGGCAACAGGTCATTACGTTCGCATCAAGAGAACAGGCAAAAAAAGCACCGTCACACTTTGGCGGGGCAAAGACCGGCAAAAGGACCAATCCTATTTCCTTCACCGGCTGAGCCAACAGCAACTTTCAAAAACCATTTTTCCTCTGGGCCATATGACCAAAGCTGAAACCCGCTTTCGGGCAGGCGAACTGGGGATTCCCAGCCGTGAAGATCCTGAAAGCCAGGAAATCTGCTTTATCCCCGGGATGGATTACCGGCATTTCATCGAATCACGACAGAAAAAATCTGGGTTTGGGAAGGGCCCCATCATTAATCTTAAAGGCGACATCGTCGGAGAGCATGAGGGCATTCACCGCTATACCATTGGACAGCGCCACGGACTGGGGATCGCCTCCTCCAGGCCCTACTATGTTAAAGCGCTAGAGCCGAATGGCAATCGGGTCATCGTGGGACGGCGAGAGGATCTTTTTTCAAAAACGGTATCGGTGAAGGATTTTCACTGGATCAATCCTTTTGAACCTGCTGAACAGGGTTCCTTAAGGGCTCAAGTCCGCTACCGGCACAAGGCAGCGCCAGGACGGCTGGAAGTCATCGATTCCGCCCGTATAAAATTTGTTTTTGATCAACCTCAGATGGCCATAACCCCGGGGCAGGCCCTGGCCTGTTATGAGGAGGACCGGGTACTGGGAGGAGGGTGGATTGTCCAGGACATTTAAGGTCATCACACTGGGCTGCAAGGTTAATCAATATGAATCCGCCTTCATGGAAGAATCCCTCAACGGCGCGGGATGGCAAAGGGCAGCCGATGGCACATCAGCCGATGTTCTGGTGGTCAATACCTGTATCGTCACTCACAAAGCGGCGCACCAGTCCCGACAAGCAATCCGTAAAGCCATTCGGGAAAATCCGGGAAGCAAGGTCGCTGCCGTGGGGTGCTATGCACAGGCATTTCCTGAAGAACTTGAAATCATTGAGGGCCTTAGCCTCATTGCCAACAACCGGGTCAAAGTTGAAATTCCGAATCTTCTGACGACGCTGCCGAAATCATGCAAAAAAACGAAGGCGTTGCCACCTTTCGAACCCGAAACCCCCTTTGATGTTTTGGAGATTCGCAACTTCCCCGGGCGAACCCGTGCTTACCTGAAAATTCAGGATGGGTGCCGATCTTTCTGCACCTACTGCATTGTCCCCTACGCCAGGGGGCCCTATCGCAGCCTGGCGCCTGAAAAAGTCAGCGAGGCACTTGAAAGATTTGCAGAACAAGGATATGGGGAAGTTGTACTCACCGGCATCCATCTGGGAAAATACGGCGTTGACCTGACCGGACAAACGGATCTAACAGGCTTGCTCAAAATGGTGGGGAAAAAGGGTCTCCCCCTTCGACTGCGGTTGAGTTCCCTGGAACCTCAGGAGCTGGATACCGAAATTATCGAAATGGCCACTTCAGAATCATGGCTGTGCCCCCATTTCCATATCCCCCTTCAAAGCGGTGATGACCGAATCCTCAAGAAGATGAACCGTCATTATACAACGAAGCAATTTGCCGAAAAAATCGAAAAGATTCGCGCCGCCATCCCTCAAGGGGCCATCGGGGTAGATGTGATGGCCGGATTTCCGGGGGAAGACAGTGCCGCCCATGAAAATGCTGTTTCTCTCCTTCGAGATCTACCCGTATCCTACCTGCATGTGTTCCCCTTTTCACCCAGAAAGGGGACACCGGCCTTTCATTATAAAGGGAGAGTAGACATTGATACCATCAAAAAGAGGGCATCGGGACTCAGAACGCTAGGCCGGGAAAAGCGCATGCGCTTTCACAAAAATTGCCTGGGTGACACTTTTGAAGTGCTGGTTGAAGGGGCTTATGCCGAAAACGAGGCGCTGATGACAGGCGCCGGCGAGAACTACCTGCCCTTTTTGTTTCCCTCAGACGAAGAACTGCAGGGCCGTTTGGTGCGGATGCGAGCGAAGCAGCTTTTAGGCAACAGGGTTCTGGGGGAAATTATTGATATTTCATGAATTAGCTTCCTTTTTTTGGAGTTCTTACGAACCGCCAAAGACCTTTTTCAGAAGGTCCGTGGCCCGTGCTGCGGGATTTTCTCTAATTTTCTTTTCCTCTTGCCCCAGCATGTAGAAAAGACCGTTCAGAGCTCCGTCAGTGACGTAGCCATCCAAATCCGGAACCGTCCCTTTGGCAAAGGGGATGTTTTCAATGGGTTTGGACAGGTCCTGATATTTGCGGGTAACCCCAACTTCACCCATGGCATTGTGAATGATGGGGCGAAAAACTTCTTCCAGATGACCGGAGCTCTTTTTCTTAAGGTAATCGGTGGCGGCAGTGTCACCACCGTTCAGGATACCTTTGGCATCGGAAAAAGACATCTCTTTGATACTGTCCCAGAAAATGGCCTTTGCCTTTGGGGCGGCAATTTCGGCCGCACGGTTCATGCTGTTGTCAAATTCCTCCACCTGGGTCCCATACCCCATGGCCTTGAGCATCCCCCGTACCTTTTCAATGGAACCGGGAAGGGGTATTTTAATGTTGGGATTATCGGTGTAGCCACCCGTTTTACCCACCGCTTTGACGGCATTATCCGTTCCAATTTCAAGGGCTTCCTTCAAACCATCCACAATCTCCCCCGTGGAAAGGCCGCTACTTTGGCCCGTCACCTCTTTAACGGTATTGAGGAGTTCTCCCCAGTTCGCGGCAGACACCGCTAACCCCTGAAAAATCAACAGCATTGGCAGAATCAAAATAACCAGCCAGGTTTTTTTTAGAGCCATCAGGAAAACCTCCCTTTTAAAAGGCATGAATCAACCTTCCTTCTTTGCGGCCAGGGCCTGTTTCAGTTTCTCACCCAGAGAACCCATCCCCTCTTTTTTGTCGGGAACAAAACGGCGCCATTCCCCTTCATCCTGCGCGTCTCCCGGGCCCACGGAAATTTTTCTTTCTTCAACGTCTACAGTTTCGATCACGACAGGAATCGTATCCCCCGGCCTTGCTTTTTCAATGCGGCCAGGGCTGGCCGATTCTCGAATACGGCTCTTTGGCAATAGCGCTGAAATACCCGGTTCCAACGAAATGAATACGCCGAAGTTTTCGTGCTTTTCAACAATGCCTTCAACGGCCTGTCCCGCCCGGTATTTTCTAGCAATCCCCGCCCAGGGATCTCCTTCCACCTCCCGCATACTCAGGGAAATTCGCTGCCTGGGTTGGTCAATTTCCTTGAGCATCACCTGAATTAAATCGCCGGGCGAAACCACATCTTCGGCTTTCAGGATCCGTTTTCGATAGCTCATCTCGCTAATGTGAACCAATCCCTCGATGCCCGCTTCAATCTCCACAAAAGCCCCGAAGGGTGCACACCGGGTCACCTTCCCTTCAACCACGTCACCCTCTTTAAACCGATCCTTTACCGTTTCCCATGGGTCTTCAAGGGTCTGTTTGATGGATAGCGAAATCTTCATCTGATCAGATTTTTCATCCGAGCCCACTCCCAGCACCTTAACCTTTACCGTGTCGCCCACCTTGAGCACATCTGAAGGATTTTCCACGCGGGACCATCCCAGCTCGGAGATATGAATCAATCCTTCCACACCCGGGGTCAGCTCCACAAAGGCACCGAAGGGCATCAGTTTGGTCACCCTGCCCTCCATTTCATCGCCCAAAACAAGTTCCTTGAAGAAGATTTCACGGGATTTCTCCACCGCCTTGTTCAACAGTTTCCGTCTCGAAACCACAATATTGCGGCCGTCTTCTTCAAAATCCGTGATGAGAAATTCAAAGGTTTGCCCCACGTAATCTTCCGGTTTTTCAACGTAATGGAGATCCATCTGACTGATGGGACAAAATGCTCTCCTATGGCCCAGCAACACGTCAAAACCGCCTTTGTTCAGGGCATTGACCTTGCCTTCCACCGGAATCGATTCCTCATAGGCATCCTGCAAAAGCTCAAGACCGCCGCCGCCAGCAACAGCTTTTGAAAGGCGTATTTCCCCTCCTTTGGTGGATATGGCGTAGAGCGCCAGAACATCTCCCACCTTGCAGGTCAGTTCGCCATCTTCATTCAACAGTTCCCCCTTTTCCACCACACCGTCAATCCTTGTTCCGGTGTCCACAAAAACAGAGTCTCTGCCAATGGATATCACTTCCCCGCTGATTTTATCCCCGACCCGAATGTCGTCTTTTAAGTTATTGTCATATGCCTCAAACAAATCGGCGAAGCTTTCTTCCGTCGATTCCATTTCAGCCGATTCTTCTATGATCTCTTCCTGGATATCATTCACATCCTCATCCTCTGTTCCCAAACCGAAATTCGCAATTTTCGTTTGCGCAAAACCAGGCCACATTTCAAAAAACAATGCGAGCACCCTTCGCAACCGCTCTCATCACTCTTTATCAGAGTTTTCCGGCACTTTCAACAGACACAACCTCAAAACTCTTCAATACCCCTTCCCTTTTCCACCAATGATGCCATCCCCTCGTATGCACCTCGCAAATTGGAAACCGCAACGCTCAGTTTTTCGCTGAGCATATCGTCCTCCCCCAGTGCTTCCTGAACCTTTTCTCTGATTTCCTTGCCTTGCTCAAGATATTTTTCAATTTGTAGCAGAAATTTCTTCCTTGCTTCATGCTTTTTCCGCTCTTCCTCGATGACCGGGAGAAGCCTGGCGATTGAATATTCCACCAGCGCATCTCTCGGTGTATCAAAATCCTTTGAGACTTCCTCAAGGCTGCAAAGTGTCCGCCGGCTTAAAACAAAGGTTTTCTGAACCCGTTTAAGTCGCAAAAATCGATTGGATTCAATTTCCTGAGCCACCAGTGCCAGTGACGCCACATCATCGATCAAATGATCAAAAAGAGATTTCTGTTTAATCCCCATATGGGTGGCGGCCACGCTAATGGCCTCAATGGCCCTTCCGCTGAGCCTGAAAGTTGCCCGCACGGACTGCCTGCCTCTCAATTCGGACAAAGAGGGAACGATCACACCCTGTTCCGGACCCCCGGGTTTTCCTTCCACCATGATGGATACCTCAAAACTTACATAACGTCTTTATCGCTTTCTTCTATGGCACGGTCGATCTGGGCCTGAAGTTGAGGCGGAAGTCCCGGAATATCAACGCTCAAAAATCCTCGAACAATGGTAGAAGTGGCTTCTTCCTCACTTAACCCCCGGCTCATGAGGTAGGAGATTTCTTCNTGAGCGATTTTCCCAACAGCAGCCTCNTGGCTCATTTCAACCCCATCCGCATGACCTTCCAATTCCGGAATGGCATGAATCAGGCCACCATTGAGTAGAAGCCCCTTGCATTCCAGATGGGCCTTAATTTCGGGGACTTCACCCACCAGATGCCCCCGGGCGATAATCTTTCCGCCGTTGCTGATGGTCCGAGCAACAATTTCCGCACGATTTCCTTTCGCTTTGAGGAAGATCCGCCCTCCCAGATCATATTCGGAATTGGGACTTCCCACAACAATGCTGTAAAACCGAGCTACGGCATTCTCACCCACCAAATGAGTGGTAGGGTACATCTGTATGCTGCGGACCGGTTTCATGGAAATATAATTGTTGACGAAGAGCCCCCCTTCCTCCACCCTCGCCACGGACCTGGGCCGCACCGTCACCTCTTCGGCCCAGTTATGAATCATGGTGAAGGTGACTTTGGCGTTTTTCTTGACGAAAAACTCCGATATCCCCACATGAAGCCCGCGCTTGAGATGGGGCGATGTGGCACATCCGCTGATGATATGAAGCTCGGAATCTTCCTCCGCAACAATGATGTTGTGCACGTTCTGCTGCATGCCGTCTTTATGCATATAGAGACAGGCCTGAATGGGATAGACCGACTTGCTCCCCGGCAGAGACCGTATCACATAGCCGTCATGCAGTCCCAACTGGGCGGCAGCGGTATATTTGTCCGTCCCCACATCCGCCAGCTTCCAGTAATAGTCGCGAACCCAAGGCTGCTCCGCCAGCGCTTGTTGAATGGAAAGAACTTCAATACCATCCTGGGAACTGTGACAATGCACCGCTCGGGTGTTCATTTGCAGATAGGTCCCCCCCCGCTCCTTTTCCGTCACATCGAGCCCCGCCATTAGCAGCTGCGCTTGTTCCTCTTTTGGTAAACTCCGAAGATCATCATCCGCCATATCCGCATGTGGCAAGGGCGATGCATCATATGCACTGAGATCCACATCCGGACCGATAGCGCCCTTTTTGTCAATTGCTTCTTTCGCTTTTAGTGAAAATTGTTCGTTGATATGCATCTTACGCACTCCTCGTAACCCGTATCGCCCACGCAATTGAGAATTTCCCTGGGGTTGCTCACACAACTGAGTTTTCCATTGTAAAGCACCTGTCCCTTATCGGCCGAAACATAATCCAAAATAAATCCCGTATGGGTAATGATCAAACCCATTTTACTTCTGTCGGCCTTGACCTGCATTTTGGAACGATCCTTTAACAGTGGGATGTGTTTCTCAAGCAGCTCGGCAATGGTATTGCCCACAAGGGAGATGTTTTCCATGTCGACCCCGGACTCGGGCTCGTCAAACAGCATGAGATCCGGTTTTTGTGCCATCAACTGAAGTAATTCCGATCGTTTGATTTCACCGCCGGAAAATCCCGCATTTACATCCCGGTCCAGAAAATCCTCAAAATTCACACGCCTGGCGAGGGCCGCTTCATCAATCTCTCCACCGGCGCACAAATTCACCATCTGCCGGGTTTTGAGCCCGTTTATGGTAGGGGGCCGCTGGTAACTCATGCCGATCCCCATTTTTGCCCGCTCATTAATAGGCGCATGGGTAATGTCCACACCCTTGAATATGATTTTCCCGGAAACCACCTCGTACTGGGGATATCCCATAATGGTCATCAAAAGGGATGTTTTGCCGCTCCCGTTTGGACCAAAAAGGATATGGGTTTCACCAGGGGCTATTTCGAGATCAATGTGTTTCAGGATCTCCTTTTCCCCAAGTTTGACCTGTAAATCTTCTATTTTGAGCATCCCTTATCTCCTCTTTACTGTCTTTCTATTTCCACACGTTTCGAATATCCAAGATCGAAAGCATACTATTAATTTTGTACTTATAACAACTGTCGTTTTCTTTCGCAAGACGCCAAGTTATAGGAAGCCACGGAAATCTCCAAATAAAAAGCGCAAATTCGGGCAACGGGTTTTTCGTTTTTCCTCTTTGAACCCGCCTGAAAAGCCTGCCAAGAAACCCGCGTCAAAAGAATTGTCACTTTTTTCGCTTTCTTGTTGCACAATCACAAATAAGTTGTTATTTCATGGGGAAAGGGAAAATTAACGCCATATTGCTTTTAGTTAAGGGAAAAGACAATTTCGCTGTATTGTTTTGAGAACGCAAAACCCTTCAGACCATCTCGAATTTGCCCATCACCCCAACGCGAAAACCATCGAGTTGAATTCAGAATGTGCAGATGTAACAAACGGCGCAATCCACGCCCTTGGGGATGATTCAGGGAACGGTTCCAGACAACAAACCGGATCTATAAAAATGGCTTAACTCATTTCCTGTTTTTTGAAACCGGCTCGGTTGATCGGTCCGACCTTGACGTTTTCTCGGAACCCACTTTCTTGAAAGGATTTACCCCATGAAATTCCAAAATGTATCCATCATCGGTCTGGCCCATGTGGATGCACCCCAACGTGTCACTTCAGCCGAACTGGAAGCACAACTCTCGCCCCTGTTAAAACGGATTCGGGCTCGGGAAGACATTATCCAGTCCCTTACCGGTATCCTGGCAAGACGCTTCTGGGAACCGGGTCGACAGCCCAGCGAAGCCGCCACCATGGCGGCTGAAAAAGCCATTATAGATGCGGGTATTGATCGGTCACAACTTGGCATACTTGTGAACACCTCAGTCTGCAGAGACTATATTGAACCGTCAGTGGCCTGCCTGGTTCACGGAAACCTGAAACTCAGTCCCGACTGTATGAACTTCGATGTGGGCAATGCATGTCTTGCGTTTTTAAACGGCATGGAAATCATCGGCAACATGATCGAACGGGGTCAAGTGGACTACGGTATTGTGGTGGATGGAGAAGGAAGCCGTTTTGTTGTTGAAACCACCATTAATCGTCTTCTGTCGACTGACTGTGATGAAAAGACCTTTCGCGACAATTTTGCCACTTTCACACTGGGGTCAGGCGGTGCTGCCATGGTCCTGGCCAGATCGGATCTTGCGCCTGAAGGACATCAACTCCTCGGCGGCGTCAGCCTTGCGGCCACCGAGCATAAAGACCTTTGCAGAGGCCAGGTGGATAGCATGCGGACCGATGCCAGTGCCCTCCTTGTGGCCGGACTCCAGCTGGCCGGTGCCACATTCAATAAGGCCAGAGAGGCGCTTGAGTGGCGCCCCGAAGATCTGGATCAGTTCATTCTGCACCAGGTTAGCGCTGTCCACACGGCCAAACTAATCGAACTCCTCGGCCTTGACGACAAGAAAGTCTTTAAAACATTTCCCGAATACGGAAATGTAGGTCCTGCTGCCATTCCCATTACCCTCTCCAAGGCCCTTGAGGCGGAGTGCATTCACAAAAACGACCGGATCGCCCTCATGGGGATCGGCAGCGGATTGAACTGTGCTATGATGGAAGTCCGTTGGTAGAGACCAGAGACCTTCGGAAAACGCCCCCTTTTGCCCAATCTCGGCGTCAGGATCAAATTTCAATCCTCGAAATATTGAATATATTCCTGTGGTTGAAATTTTCACCTTCCTTGATCTTGGACAAAATTGAACATTTTCCAAAGGTCTCTTGGTAGTAATATCGTTACGCCTATTAAGTCATGCCTGATTTTGTGAACATTGCCGCTTATCTGCCTGAAATGGCCAAAAAACAGCCCTACAGGCCATCCATCAGCTTTCCGGCTGGCCGCGGCCGAAACGGCAGGGTTAAATACACCCATTACACCTTTCAACAACTTGACCGTGAAAGTGACTGGATCGCCAGGGGTCTGGATCGATCAGGGATTGGCAGAGGCATCCGTACGGTACTCATGGTCAAACCCAGCCTTGAATTCTTTGCGTTAACATTTGCGCTTTTTAAAGCCGGTGCCGTTCCGGTGCTCATAGACCCCGGCATCGGCATAAAGAACCTCAAAAAATGCCTGGTGCGAGCAGAACCCGAGGCCTTTATCGGCATTCCCGAAGCCCATGCGGCTCGCCTTTTACTGGGATGGGGCAGAGGAACCGTTCGAACCCTGGTTACCGTTGGAAAGCGCCTTTTCTGGACAGGAATCACTCTGAATGCGGTCCGAAGCATGGGACGATTGGCCCCTCCCAGACCCATTGCACAGACAGAAAAAGATGAAATGGCGGCCATACTGTTCACCAGCGGAAGCACCGGCCCCCCTAGAGGCGCTCTGTACACGCACGGCAATTTTGCAGCCCAGGTGGAATCCATTCGAAACACCTATCACATTGAACCCGGAGAAATTGATCTCCCCACTTTTCCCCTTTTTGCCCTTTTCGGCCCGGCACTGGGTATGGCCATTGTCATACCCGATATGGACCCGACCCGCCCGGCTCAAGTGGACCCCAGAAAGATCATAGAGGCCATTCAAGATTTCGGCATCACCAATATGTTCGGGTCTCCAGCCCTCATCAACCGAGTTGGGCGATACGGTCAACAACGCGGAATCCGATTGCCGACCTTGCGCCGCGTCATCGCAGCCGGGGCCCCCATGCCCCCTGCCGTGCTGGAACGGTTCTGCACCATGCTCTCACCGAATGCTCAAGTTCACACGGGTTACGGCGCGACGGAAGCCATGCCGGTGTCATCTATTGGAAGCCACGAGATACTCGGAGAAACCCGATATGATACCGATTCGGGCAAAGGCGTCTGTGTGGGAAAACCGGTTGATGGAATGGAAGCATGCGTGGTTCCCATCAGCGATGACCCCATCGGCGTTTGGAATGATTCACTTAAACTTCCCATGGGACAGATAGGGGAAATCAGCGTGAAGGGGCCTGTGGCCACACGTTCATATTACAAGGATGATCACGGAACCCGGTTGACCAAAATACATGAAAAACACGAGACAGGTTTCTGGCACCGGATGGGCGATCTGGGAACCCTGGATGAACAGGGAAGGATATGGTTTTTTGGGCGAAAATCCCACCGGGTGGTCACCCCTTCGGGAACGTTTTTCACCATTGCTTGCGAAGGGGTTTTCAATACCCATAAAGCCGTTTTTCGATCAGCGCTCACAGGAGTGGCAACAGAAGGAATCGTCCAACCCGTCCTTTGTGTCGAATTGGAACCTCATTCAAGAAAGATAAACAGGCGCAAAATCAGGCAGGAGCTGCTTGAAATGGGTTCTCAATTTTCCCATACCAAAGCGATTAAAACCATTTTGTTTCACAACGGATTTCCCGTTGACATTCGGCACAACGCCAAAATCTACCGGGACAAACTGGGGGTTTGGGCAACCCGAAAACTAGCCAAAGAAAGGACGGCAGTAAACGCATGAAAATCCTTGTGACCGGTGGCGGAGGGTTCCTGGGAAAAGCTATCGTCAAACGCCTTCTGGAGAGAGGAGACCGGGTATGCAGCTTTTCCCGGGGCGATTATCCGGAACTGCACCGTTTGGGCATTGCCTTTCAAAAAGGCGATCTGGTGGACAAAAAGGCTGTTCTATCGGCGGTGGAAGGATGTGAAGCGGTTTTCCACGTGGCCGCCAAGCCCGGCATATGGGGGAACTACAGTGAATATTATGCCACCAATGTAACCGGCACCGAAAATGTTATCGAAGCCTGTCTGCAAACTGGTGTTTCAAAACTGATCTATACCAGTTCTCCCAGCGTGGTTTTCGGCGGTGGCAGCATGGAGGGCGTGAACGAATCGGTGCCTTACCCCAGCGTTTATCTGGCCAGCTATCCCAGGACCAAGGCAATGGCAGAACATAAAGTCCTTTCCGCCAACAATGCATCCCTTGCCACTGTAGCCCTTCGGCCTCACCTGATCTGGGGACCCGAAGACCCCAACTTTTTGCCTCGGTTTATTGAACGGCGGAAATCTGGCCGGCTTGCCAGGGTGGGCAAGAAACCCAATCTGGTGGACTGCATCTATATCGATAACGCGGTAGATGCGCATATCCTGGCTTTGGAAAACCTTTATCCGACCTCTGTCATTTCCGGCAAGGCTTACTTCATCTCCCAGGGTGATCCCATCGATATCGGTGAACTAATGGACGGCATTCTGGCAGCTGCGGGCCTTGACCCCATTGATCGCACAGTGTCTGAAAAGGTCGCCTACGCTGCAGGCTGGCTCCTTGAATTGATTTATGGTACGCTGAAACTCAAAGGGGAACCCCCTATGACGCGCTTTCTGGCCAAACAACTCTCCACGGCCCACTGGTTTGACATCAGTGCGGCCCGGGAAGACCTGGGTTACAAACCGCGGGTTTCCATTTCTGAGGGACTTGAGCGTCTGGCGGCATCGCTGAAATAGCGCATACACACTGACAAGGGAGCTTGGCTTTCATGAAAAAGTATTACAAAGAACGGTTTGAAGCGCAAAGGCGTCTTGCCAAAAAGCTCGCCAACACGATTGAAGTCAACGAGATTCTGGAAACCCTGCGAGGGGAATCGCGAAACCTGATCCCCTCAGCTATGGAAACCTGTATCATCATGCTGGATCCCGATGCACAGAAATACACCAGGCCCCTTCAATGCGCTCTGTACGACAAGCCTGTCAATTGTCTCTCCTGCAAAAAAAACAGGCCCGCCATTCAGAAAGCCCTCTCCACCCGAAAAGGGGTGGTCATCTCCAAAACCGATCCCATTGTAAGACCTGACGGTACCACCGTTGATACCGGGCCGGAAGCCGCCATGCCCGTATTTGTTAACGATGAAATTTTAGCGGTCATCAATGTGGTTTCCCGACCCGGCGTTCGGTTTAACAAAAAAGATTTTTATTTTATGAAAGACCTTTCCGAAATAGCCGGCAACGCCATCATGGTGGCCAAGAACCACTGGGCCATCACTCAGGAGAAAATTGAAATCAGCCAGAAACTGGCCCATCTATCCCCTTTTGTGCCACAATCGGTGAGGCGCATTGTGGAAACCAACCCAGAATTGCTCACACAGGAGAAGGAAAGCCGGGAAGTATCCGTCCTTTTTCTGGACCTGGAAGGATATACCCGGCTCAGCACCAGCAAGACCGCAGTGGAGGTAAACGACATGGTGGAGGAGATGTTTTCCAACTTTGTCGACCCCATTCACCGCTCGGGGGGGGATATTAACGAAACCGCCGGAGATGGTCTGATGATCATATTCAAAGATGGGGACGCCGGCGCTAACGCCGTGAATGCGGTGAAGGCTGCCTTTGACATCCATGAACGAAACCGGCAGCTCAACAAAAAACTACAGGCACATTTCGAACCGGTCAACGTCAACATCGGCATCAACTCAGGCGTGGCGCTACTGGGCATGACCGTTTTCAAAGGAACGCTGGAAACCCGCATGACCTACACGGCAACGGGACCGGTGACCAATCTCGCAGCACGCCTCGCGGATTATGCGCAAGGAGGAGACATTCTCATTGGAGAAGAAACCCAAAAGCTGATCCATGGACTGTGGCCGGTGTTTGATCTGGGACCGGCCCACCTGAAAGGCATCGATCAGCCACAGCGAATATACTCCCTTCGCAACAACCCGCTTCAAACCGTCTCTCAACCCGCCGCCTGAGCCTTTTCCGGTTCGAACAAGGCTTTTTTCCGTTCTTCCCGCCCCATCTCCCAGATAACACACTGGGGTCGAAACTTGCAATAAATGGACGGGTCTGTGCACGATATCCCCTTATCGAGACATTCGGCGCAGTAGCCGGTCAAGTGTTTCTGGCACGGGATAACAGCGTCGCGCTCCGGATGATTTCTACACTGCATGACGTCTCCTTGTTATACTGAGCCAGACCGGTAGGGGTGTTCCCGGACCAGCCAGCCCCGTTTCATCAAAACCAGTACGAGGGCCGTGAACAGATACACCATGGCAAAACCCAAGTGAGAAATATCGATGAAAAACGTAAATGCCGGCGAAAAAAGCACATCGGGAAAATTCTTAAACACCCTGAAAATGCCTGTTACGACAATTCCGGCCATCAGTATAATACGCAGGTAAGCCGAAGGAGATAGGCGAAAATGCTTTCTGCCACTAAGGATATAATCCAGGATGAAATAGGCAAAAAGACCCAATAATACACTGGCCCCCAAATAATGCAGAAAATGGGTTGCATAAAAATCGGCTGACCAGGCCATTCCCGGGATATCGGATATGTAGTACCGTTTAAAAATGGGCATCTGACCGAATCCCGTAAAAGCGGTCAAGACCATGGCCAGAATGAACACCTTTTTTAGGGCCCGGCTTCCTGCTGTCGATGAAGTTTCATTTGAGCTTTTGTTCATCTATTTGTCCTCCGATCCCATGTGCTTTTTAGCGCCGACAAAAAATTTTGCCGCTGCCGCCGCCAAACCCGCCACGGGTGCAATCACCATGGCTTTTGCCAGGTTGTCCGCCTGGGCCATGGAATTCTTCTTCGGTTTCAAATTCGGCTTTCCAGGACCTTTTGAAATGGCCCTGTTCAACGCTTCAAAGGGTACGGGAGAAACATAGATGGTGTTGGTGCCGCCGTTTTCCTTTTCCCCGTAGATGTACCCGCCGATCTCTTTTTGAATGGCGTGAGCTTCTTTTAGAATCTCATTTCGGGGACCGATTTTCTGAACCTTTTCGGGACATACATCGATGCAGGCGGGCAACTCTCCCTTGGCGATGCGGTTGTAGCAGCGATCGCATTTGTACATGACTCCGTTTCCCGCAAAGGCGGGCAGCAAGTCCAGATAAAGCCCCACACCGGTCTGGCGCTGAGGAATATGCCACGGGCAAACGCTCTTGCACTTTGAACCGCCCAAGCAGTAATCCGAGTTGATCCGCGTTATGCCATTTTTCAATTTATATGCGGCACCCCAGGGACAAAGATCCGCGCAGGGTGGGTTCTGACAGTGCATGCAGCGCCTGGGTATGGTTAAAGTCTCTTCCTTTCCATTCACCGCAACGGTCGCTTCCTGGATAAACAGCCAGTTGTAAGGGGTCAGTCGGTCCGTTACATCTTTTTTATCAGACCAGTCTGACACCTTGACGCGGTTGGGATACATCTTGGGAAAGGGTTTTTTGGGGTCAGGAAACTTTGGTTCATTGACTTCCTTACAGGCCTCAACGCAGGCTTCGCAACCAATGCACTTCCGAATGTCAATGAGGGTTGCCAGCTCTTCAACGGAAGAGGCCTTCACAGCTTCCGGTAGCGCAATCGTAGAGGCGGCAACCGCGCCTGCTGCCGCCAGACCGCCTTTTATAAATGATCTTCTGGAAATTTTTGCGTCCATCTCTCTATAACCTCTCAATCATTAAAAGCATGATCATTTGATTTGATCTCTGAAACTGATGTATCTTTTCGTCCGTTTATTTTCACCTATAGAGTCGGAAGGATGAAATTGGTTACATATGTTGAAGATCAGGGAAAAGACTTAAGTGCGTCACACCGTACCAGAGCCTTAATCAGCGCGCACATGGGGAGCCCCACCACGTTGGTGTAGGACCCGGAAATGGATTCCACCATGAATGCCCCCACCCCTTGAATGGCATAGGCACCGGCCTTTCCGAAAGGTTCATTGGTCCGAATGTAACCTGAAACCTCCTGCTCACTTAGCGGTTTAAAGCAAACCGCCGTGGATACGGATTCGGAATGGGCAATGCTCCCGGAGGGCTTCATAATGCAGAAGCCGGTTATCACTTGATGGACCTTTCCGCTTAAAAGGAAAAGCATGCGCACTACGTCCTTCGGACTTTCGGGTTTTCCCAGCACCTGATCCATCGCCACAACAATCGTATCCGCTCCCAGGACCCAGCTGGCCTTTTCCCGAAGAAAAACCTCTTTTGCTTTTAAAACAGCCAGGTGCCGGCATAGATCCGCCGGATCCTCCAAAGTGCTTTCTTCCTGCACGCGGCTTGGGACCACCCGGCATGGAATTCCCATTTGGTCGATCAGTCGTTTCCGCCGGGGGGATGCAGACGCCAGAATTAAAGGATGTGCTTCATCGATAGGAGAAGTCATTTCACAAGGACAAGCCAAAAAGCACCCTGGCATTCTCGCTGGTTTGTTTGGCAACAGTTTCAAAGGGGATGTCTCTCAAAACGGCAATCTCGTGGGCCGTATGGATTAAGAAGCTGGGTTCATTTCTTTTACCCCGTCTGGGGACGGGGGCCAAAAAAGGTGCATCGGTCTCTACCAGCATTCGATCCAGCGGAATGGTTGCCGCCACCTCCCTGATGGAACGGGCGTTTTTGTAGGTCACCGTACCGGGAATGGATATATAATACCCCAATGCCATAAAGGCCTCCGCCAAATCCCTGTCTCCCGAAAAGCAGTGAATCACACCTTTGTGTTTTCCCTTTCCCATTTTTTTTAGCAAATCGTAAACCTCCACGTGCGCTTCCCGGTCGTGAATGATGACGGGCAGGTTTGCCGTTTGCGCCAGATCCAGTTGTTCCTTAAAAATCTTTCGCTGGTTTTCCTTTTCAGAATAGTTTCGATAATAATCCAGGCCAATCTCTCCCCAGGCCACCACTTCCGGTTCAAGCGCCAGGGAGGTCAGCTTTTGAAGTTCCTTTGGATTGCATTCATCCGCATCATGGGGGTGGCACCCCACCGTGGCGGATGTAAAGGGGTACTCTCGCGCCAAAGCAATGGCAGCCTCCGAGCTTTTCACATCGATCCCGATGGTGACCATATGGCCGATGCCTTCCCTTTGCGCTCGCTCAAAAACTTCGCGCCTGTCTTTGTTAAAATCCTTCATGTCCAGGTGGCAATGGCTGTCGATTAACATTTCATATCCTTTGATCGCTTGAATTGGGAAAGATTCATACCAGTTTTGACTTTCCCGCAAAACGTCGTCACCCCGTTGAAAAACGGGGTCCAGTGCTTTTTCCAAATGTTCAATAACGCTGGATTCCGGCTTTCGCCGGAATGACGCAAAGAGCGCAGTTTGGATTTCTTACGACATCAGTTCTAGGCGGCTTCTTCTTTTTGGGTAAACAGCAATGCATACACGGCCATTACAACCATCACCAGCGCAATCACCAGCCAGAGTTCATCAATTGTAGCCGATGCAAAAGCGGACATAATGAAAATGGATGACATGATTACGATGATTTTGGTGCTGATGGATTTCGAGCCCGTCTCTTTGTCTTTTTTCAGCAAAGCGATACCCGACCAAAAGTAGGGGAATAGGAGCAAAAGGACTGAGAGGGTTACGGTAATGTTGAATGCGGCGGCCACGTTGCTGCCGAGCATCATGAGAATCAGTTCAACCACCGTCATGATGACGGCATTGATGACAAGGCCTTTGCTGTTGATCCCATGTTGGTTCGTATAGGCGTAGGCTTTGGGAAGAAACCCATTGTCGGCACTGGTTTTGGCGGCACTGGCCGACGACAGGTTCCAAACCAGAAAACTGGCGATGCAGGCGACGGCCATAACGGCGGAAACCACGTCGCCGATGATTTTCGAATGGCATATGTGCTGCATGGATAATGCAAATGAAGCCGGTGCGTTCTGAATTTCTTTGGCTGGAAACATCCCTTCAATGACCGTAGTGGAAGCGATATAGATGATGGCCACGATAATGAAACCCAGAATGGTTGCAACAGGAACAATCTTTTTTGGATTGCGAATATGTTCGTTGTTGGTGGCAACGCTTTCCACACCCACAAAAGCAAAGATCAATATGGCAAATCCGGCCATAATGGCTCTACCGGAAGATTCACCGGAGACATTCCAGTTCTTTTGGAACAGGGCAGGATCAAAATCCAGCCATCCCGCCGTAGACGTAATGACAACCGAGATAAGCAGCAGCGTTACAGTACCGGATACAATTTTGGCGATAATACCGACCCCGCGAAGGGACAATGCGACAAAAAGCCATATCAGAACGATCACGGTAATACCCAGTACGATGGGATGATTGAGTGCAGGGACAAACATGGCCAGGTAGCCCAGGCCTGCGATCAGAATGGATACGTTGGAAATCAGGTTGCCATAGACGTAAAAAAACCCGCTCTTTGCCCCAAGAATCGGACTGACATAGGTTGCCAGTGCGGTGGGACTGGGGTCATCAAAGAGGGTACCCGCACGAACATATACCAGGGTCAGAAAAAGAGCTCCGATGGTGACCAATATGAATGAAATCAATGTGATGGAGCCGGTAGCCGCCAGCTGCTGCGGCAACGCGATGATGCCACTGCCGGCCAGACTCGATACAATCAGAAAAACGGCACCCATCAACCCCAATTTTTTTGTCCCGTCTGTCATGTTGTTCTCCCGTTCATTAGCTTTAAAGGCCTATTGTTTCTTCGTGGCAGTCATGTAAGATTCATCGAATTTATCTTTATTTTGATCAAACCCACCTGGAAATGTCAATCTTTAATAAACGCTTATGCCAAAATAACTTTTGTTCATTTTAGCATAAGCCACTTAAATAATAATGTTCTTGACTCCATTGTTTATTTCTCTATACTTTCTGCATAAAAAATGACCATTAAAAGGAATTTTTTGAATATGGATATGGGGAAAAAAAGCCTTCAGGAACAGCTCGATTACCAGAAAAACCTCAATGACATCACCAATAAAATTCACTCGGCCAGAGACACCAATGACATCTTGCTGAAACTGCATGGCGATCTTCTGGAGTTTTTTGACGCGGACCGCTTGACCATTTATGTGGTGGATAGGGCCACGAGGGAAATTTATTCAAAAGTCCGGACCGGTGATGAGCCCGTAGAAATTCGGGTACCCATCAGCAAAGAGAGTCTGGCGGGCTACTGCGCGACCACAGGAAAGCTTCTGAACATCAAGGATGTCCGGGATTCCGCTGAACTGCAATGTATCGACCCGAACCTTACATTTGACCTCACCTGGGACAAAAAAACCGGTTACTGCACAAAAGAGATGCTGGTGGTACCGGTCGTATATGATCGCTATCTTTTGGGCATCATTCAACTGATCAACAAAAAATCCGGTGAGTGCTTCAATCAGACAGATCAGTCGGCGGTTATGGACATTTCAAAGGTTCTGGGCATCGCCATTTTTAAAAACCAGAAGGCCGCCCAGGCAGCGAAACCTGGCAAATTCCAGTTTCTCATTACCAATGGCTTTTTGTCGGAAGAAGATATTAAAGAAGCCATTAAGATCGCCACAAAATCCGGAAAAAGTACTGAAGCGGTTTTGATGTCTGATTTTAAGATCTCAAAAGAAGTCATCGGCAATTTGCTATCGGAGTACTACAAAACGCGATTCATTCCATACAATGAGAACATGGTTATTCCAGGGGAACTGCTCAGAGAGCTTAAACCCGGTTTTTTTAGAACCCATGTTTTCGTTCCCATCAGCGAAGAAGGCGAAAATATTGCGGTAGCCATGGAAAATCCTGATTATCTCCCTGCGCGAGATGTCATCAAACGGGTTATTCAAAAAAAGGACCTGGAGTACTGCGTCTCCACCCGGGAGGACATTTTCAGGATGATTGATCATTTCTTTGTGGGGAGCGGAAAAGACATTATATCGGACTCGGGCAGCATAGAAGACATTCTAGGACAATTGAAGTCCGAGGATGATGATGAGCCCGAGGAAAACGAAGGTGTGGCCGAAGATGACCGGGCCATTGTGCAATTGATCAACAAGACGATTATCGATGCTTATTCACGAAAAGCTTCCGATATCCATGTGGAACCACGTCCCGGCAAAAGCAATACCGTCATCCGGTTCAGAATCGACGGGGCGTGCCAGGTATACCAGACCATTCCATACACCTTCAAAAGGGCCATTGTCTCACGTTTGAAAATCATGAGCGACCTGGACATCTCGGAGCGGCGAAAACCTCAGGACGGCAAAATAAAGTTCAAGAAATTTGCCCCCCTGGACATTGAACTCCGTGTGGCCACCATCCCAACCGCCGGGAACAATGAGGACGTGGTATTAAGGCTGCTGGCCGCGGGGAAGCCCCTCGCTCTAGACCAGATGGGGATGAGCGAATGGGCACTTAAATCCTTTGAAGAAATGATTTCTCAACCATACGGCATCGTACTGGTGGTCGGACCCACGGGAAGCGGTAAAACCACCACCCTTCACGCGGCCATGGGGCATATCAACAAACCTGAAACCAAAATCTGGACCGCTGAAGATCCCGTGGAAATCACTCAGGAGGGCCTCCGCCAGGTCCAGGTGATTCCCAAAATCGGATTCAATTTTGCTTCCGCCATGCGGGCTTTCCTGCGGGCGGACCCGGATGTGATCATGGTGGGTGAAATGCGCGACAAGGAAACCGTCACCATGGGTGTCGAGGCATCCCTTACCGGCCACCTGGTCCTATCGACGCTTCATACCAACAGCGCGCCTGAAACCATCACAAGGCTTCTGGATATGGGGATGGATCCCTTTAATTTCGCCGACGCACTGCTCGGGGTCCTGGCCCAGCGTCTGGTGAGAACCCTTTGCAAAGACTGCAAGGAAGCCTACCATCCCGAAAAGAGTGAATTTGACGGGCTGGTCAGGGCCTATGATGGTGATTTTGAGGGACTCGGTTTTACCTATGATGATGATTTTGTCCTTCACAAAGCGAAAGGGTGCTCAAAATGCGGCCATACCGGATATGCGGGAAGAACCGCCATCCATGAACTTCTGGTGGGATCAGACGACATCAAGACCATGATTCAGAACCGTTCAAAAGTAAAGGATCTCAAAAATCAAGCCATAAAAGACGGCATGACCACCCTCATGCAGGAGGGCATTCGAAAAGTCTGCTTGGGCCTGACGGATTTTTCTCAGGTGCGGCGGGTATGCATGCAATAGCAATGTCTTTTCTCCTGGTCTTCCTTTTCACCCATTAAATTCCATTGAGCAAATCCGCTTTTTCTGATATGGCTATACTCAAAACATGAAGTCTTTCACAACGCATTTTTCATTTTTATAAACAAGATTAATATAATATGCCCATTTTTGAATATGAGTGTCAAAACTGCAAGCGTCAGTTCCAGCGCCTCATTATGAAAGCGGAAGAGGCCGAGGCCCTGGTCTGTCCCGATTGTGGAAAACCCCATTTGAGGCGTCTGGTCTCCAGGGTAGCCTATCACCAATCGGAAAAAGACCGAATTGAAAGCTATGATCCATCGGCCAGGCAAAGCGATACTTTCATGAAAGATACGCGAAACATCGGACTGCACGCCAAGAAACGCGCCCAGGAGATGGGCGTGGACTTGGGCGGCAGTTTTGATGCCAAGGTGGAAAAATTGCGGACGAATCCAGGTTCTGTTCTTGACAGTACCGGATAGAGAGACCCCATATGGCCAGAGAAGGCGAGATAGTTCTAATTTATCATGAAAACAGCCCCACTGTTTTTGCCCGTGTGGAAATGATCGTACCGGACATGAAGAAAGACTGGTATCACATCACCCTGTTGCTGCTCACCATTCCCACACAGATCGTTACATGGATCCTCAAAGACGCTTATATAGAAGGGGAAGAATTTACCATGGGCGGACAACCCATGAGACTGGAAGCGGTCAAGAAGAGTGTTTTGACAGAGGCGAAAAAGCCAACCGCTGAAGATGAAGCGTCTAACAAACCCGCGGCAAAACAGGGCACCATCATTCCGTTTAAGAAACCCTGAAAGGAGCCACCAGAAAAAATTATGAACAAATATTACAAACTTGTTTTTCGCGCGGTTCTCTCGGCCGTTTTCGCCTTTTTCGTTTCCAAGTTTTTCTTTCAGGATAGCTCCCTCATTAAGGTTGCCGCCCTGGGCGCTGCGCTGCTGGGCTTCAGTTATTTATTTGAATACGTAAGGAAAAGAGATCAAGAAAGGGGATCATAATGACCAAAAAGCAATTTGTGTACCCGTTTGGCAAAGGGGATGGAAAAGACAAGAAACTCCTGGGAGGAAAAGGGGCTAACCTCTGCGAGATGACCCAGATCGGACTTCCCGTACCCCCGGGCTTTGTCATTACCACCGAAGCGTGCCTGGACCATTTGGAACAGAAAAAATCAGGCCTCAACCCGGAACTGGCCAAAGAGATACGGTCCGCCATGGCCGAACTTGAAAAAGAAACCGGCAAAAAATTCGGTGACGCGGCCAACCCCCTCCTGGTATCGGTCCGCTCCGGCGCCGCCATGAGCATGCCGGGAATGATGGATACCATTTTGAACCTGGGCCTCAATGAGGCATCTGTCAAAGGGATGATCAAGACCACCAAAAACGAACGGTTCGTATACGATCTGTACCGAAGACTCATCCAGCTTTTTGGAAATATCGCTCTTGGCATTAAAGACGAAGATTTTGATGTTATTTTTGATGCCGTCAAGAAAGAAAACAAAGTTGATGAAGATGTTGATCTGGATGCGGCGGGACTTAAGAAAATCTGCAAAGGATTTCTGGAGGTGGTCGAAAAGAAGACCGGCAAGCCATTTCCCCAGGATCCCTACGAACAGCTCAACCTGGCAGTTGAAGCGGTATTTGCTTCCTGGAACGGAAAACGGGCGATCGATTACCGCCGGGAGTTCAAAATCACCAAAGAGATGGCCAACGGAACAGCGGTCAATATCTGCACCATGGTCTTCGGCAACATGGGAAACGACAGCGCCACGGGCGTAGCCTTTACAAGAGATCCGGCCAACGGGGAAAACCGCTTCTTCGGGGAGTACATGATCAATGCTCAGGGGGAAGACGTGGTGGCCGGCATTCGCACACCCGAGCCCATTCGCAAATTGCGAAGGGATATGCCGGACGTATATCCGGAGCTCATGAAATTGCGCCACACCCTGGAAACCCATTACCGTGAAGTTCAGGACCTGGAATTCACCATCGAAAACCGAAAACTCTACTGCCTGCAAACCCGAAGCGCCAAAATGAATGCCGCAGCCCTGATTAAGACCTCCATCGACATGGTTAATGAAGGCCTTATCTCAGAGGAGGAAGCCCTTCTGCGTATTCAGCCCGACATGCTGGAGCAGCTCCTTCATCCCCGACTCGATCCCGAGGCAAAAGCGGATGTGCTGGCCCAGGGGCTCCCCGCATCGCCGGGCGCCGCATCGGGCAAAATGGTGTTTGACGCAGACAGGGCGGAGAGCAAGGCCAAACTGGGAGAAAAAGTGATCCTGGTCAGGGTTGAAACCAAACCCGAGGATATTCACGGCTTTTTCGCAGCTCAGGGCATCCTCACCAGCCGGGGGGGCAAAACCTCCCACGCCGCCGTAGTGGCCCGAAGCATGGGAAAGCCATGCGTTTCCGGCTGTGAGGCCATTGTCATCGACGATGCGGCCCGTGAAGCGATGATCGGCGGAATACACCTCCGGGAAGGAGACACGATTACCATCGACGGTACCACCGGCAACGTTTATGGCGGGAGTGTTCCCACCATTGAACCGGAGTTTGTGGAAGACCTGCTGGTATTGCTGGAGTGGGCGGATGAAATCTCGGACCTGAAAGTCATGGCCAACGCGGACACGCCGGACACGGTTGCCAAAGCGAGAAAATATGGCGCCGTAGGCATCGGTTTGTGTCGAACGGAAAGGATGTTCAACCAGCAGGAAAGGCTGCCGGTGGTCCAGGAAATGATTCTGGCGGAGAACAAAGAAGACCGCCAGTCCGCCCTGGACAAACTCCTGCCCTTTCAGCGCAATGACTTCAAAGAAATCTTTCGCCTCATGGACGGATATCCGGTGACCATCAGACTTTTAGATCCCCCCATTCATGAATTTCTCCCTTCATCGGATGAACTCAACAGCGAAATCGATAAGCTCGGGGAGTTGAAACAAACCATTGAAGGGATGTCCGATCTGCCGGATACCCTGAGCCTCATCGACCCTGAACTCCACAGCCGTTATGCGGCCAACCTAGAAGCCATGCTTCAGGGCCTGCAGGAATTGAAATCGAAACACCTGGAAGGGCCCATGATCGAAAACAAAGAACGTATGCTCAGAAAGGTCCGGGACCTGACGGAAATCAACCCCATGCTGGGGCATCGGGGAGTCCGGCTGGGGATCACCTACCCTGAGATCTACGCCATGCAGATCCGGGCCGTTCTCGAAGCCGCTGCCGAGGTGATTCGAGAAGGGGGTGCCGTCAAACCGGAGATCATGATTCCCCAGGTGTGCACATTAAAGGAACTCCAGTGGGTTCACGGCTACGTGATCGACATCAAGAAGGATGTGGAGAAGAAATTCGGACTTTCCATCCCCCTTGAATTCGGCACCATGGTGGAAGTGGTCCGGGCCTGCATGCGGGCCGGTCGAATCGCGGAACTGGCGGAATTTGTCTCCTTCGGCACCAACGACCTGACCCAGGCCACCTTCTCTTTTTCAAGAGAAGACGCCGAAAACAAATTCCTGCCCCTGTACGAAGAACTGGGCATCCTTCAAAACAACCCCTTCGAGGTCCTGGACATCAAGGGGGTGGGCCGGCTCATGAAATTGACGGTCAAGTGGGCCAGAAAGACCCGACCCGGCATGACGGTGGGCATCTGCGGCGAGCAGGGAGGACATCCCGAATCGATCCGGTTCTGCCACCACATCAAGATGACCTATGTGTCCTGCTCCCCCCCGAGGGTCCCCATCGCCCGGCTGGCTGCGGCACACGCCAAAATCAAGGAGAAGGAATTCGTGTTTGATTAATAGACTCGCCCGTTGAACCACAAAAAAATAGCGCCCTTTCCCACCCGTAACGCAGTGGAATCGGCGCTATTGTTTGTTCTAAACTGCCGTTTTTATCCTTCCTTGCGTCGCTCCTCCTCGTTTCGAACCTCGCGGCGAAGGAGTTTGCCCACCTTGCTTTTGGGGAGCATGTCCCGGAACTCGATGTACTGGGGGACCTTGTAGCCTGCCAGCCTTTTTCGGCACCACTTGATGAGGTCGTATCCGGTAATGCCTTTCACATCTTCTTTTAGGACCACAAAGGCCTTGATGCGCTCCCCCACCTTTTCGTCGGGAATCCCCACCACGCAGGCCCCGATGACGGCGGCATTTTCCTGCAGCACCCCTTCGATTTCTGAAGACGATACCCGATACCCCTTGTGCTTGATGGTGTCCACCGTACGGTCCACAAAGTAATAATGGCCTTCCGCATCAATGGTCAACACGTCTGCTGTCCGGTAGTAGAGAACGCCGTCGATTTCCACAAAGGCTTCTTTTGTTTCCTCCGGCTTGTTCCAGTAAGCGCGAACCATGCGATCCGAATGGACCAGGGCCTCTCCCTGTTCACCTTGGGGCACGGGCTCAAGGGTTGCCGGATCCACCAGTTTGACCTTCTTGCTGGGCACCACCCGGCCGATACTTTTGGGAGGATTTTCCGCGTCGGTGGGACACATGGTCACTCCGCCGCAGGTTTCGGTGGCGCCGTACCCCTGGTAGATGGGTTTTTGAAATTTTTTGCGCCACCGGTTGCTGATCTCCTCCGGCAACACGTCACCCCCATTGAAAGCGTAGCTTAGAGAAGACAGATCATAAAAGTCGATGCGGTCATGATCCAGAATCATTCTGTAGAGGGTGGGCACCCCAATCAACGTTTTGGCCTTGAGTCGATGGACCGCATCAAAAATGGCATCCAGATTCACCTTGGGCATGAGCACGATGGCGCCTCCCACCAGGAGCGTACTGAGCGCGCATGTCTGTCCCAGGATGTGAAACAGGGGAGCGGATCCCAGGACCACGTTTTCCTCCGGCTTAAAAAGCGGGTCGCAAATGGAAATCTGCTCGCCGGCCGATTCCAGGTACAATCCGTGGGAGATGGGCACCCCTTTGGGGAACTTAGTGGTGCCGCCGGTGTAGATGATCTCCGCCGTGTCCGTCCCTTTCTGCGTAAGGGGCGGCAACTCCTTTGCCTTTTTCTGAACCATCCTCCCGAACCAGAGGGTATCGTCCTCTTTAGATACCTTCCCCTTGGGAACCCGGTCAAACGCCCAGCCAAAAAGACTTTTCCACCAGGGCAATAGATCCGTCAGTTTGATGGCGATGGCCTTTTGGAGACCGGTTTCGGGAATAGCCTGTTTCACGTAACCGAAATTGGTGTCGGAGCAGACGATGTGTTTCGCGCCGCTGTCATTGGCAATATAGATCAGGTCATGTTTGGTGTAGATAGGGGTGATGGGGACCACGACGGCGCCGGCCCGCTGTATCCCGAGCCAGGCGATTACCCAGTGAACGCTGTTGGGAACATACAAAACGATACGCTCTCCTTGCGAAACCCCTGCGGTCAGCAATGAGGCGGCAAAATTCCGGGCCAGGTCAAGTATGGTTTTATAGCTGAAACGGGTACCCAGGTAAATGATGGCTGTTTTGTTACCGTTTTTTTCAGCCGCTGCGGCAAAGGCCTCAAAAATATTTCCGTCGGGGTCAATCATGGTTAAATCCCAAAATAGGCGGCCTTCACTTCCGGGTTATCCATCAGTTCGGAACCGGTGCCGGTTAATGTCATCATGCCGTTTTCAATGATGTATCCGAAATCGATCATAGGGAGCACGGGTCGCGCAAACTGTTCGCTGATGACCACCGTAATACCCGATTTCGCTTTCAACCCCTTGATGGCTTCGATGAGCACGTGTTGCATCATGGGGCTTAAGCCCAGAAGGGGTTCGTCAAGAAGCAGCAATTGGGGGCGTGCCACCAGGGCCATCCCCACGGCCAGCATCTGTTGTTCGCCTCCGCTCATAAATCCCGCTTTTCGGGATTTCAGGGGGATAAGTGCCGGAAACAGTTCAAAGACTTCTGAAACAGTTTCCCGGATTTCGGATCGTTTTCGCAAATACCCGGCCATTTGGAGGTTCTGCATTACGTCGCTTTCGGGAAAAATCGGATGCCGTTCCCGGCACAGGACGATCCCTTTCCTGACCCGCTCGCTGGGCCGGGTCTTACTGATGTCTTCTCCCTTGAAGAGGACCTTTCCGTAGACCGTAATCCGTTCGCCCCCCCGGCGTTTTTCCTTGATCCGCATATCGATGATCAACCC
>JGI11705J14877_10000127_pt1 | contig 46659 bp, 51 predicted proteins | sample Etolaghawater15m_FD_14877 | JGI IMG/M metagenome (IMG submission 14877) | reverse complement strand
GACGAGTGGGTGAGCGGCTGAAACCACATCCCTGCTAAGGATGCGTATGGGTAACTGTACCGAGAGTTCGAATCTCTCCTCGTCCACCACTGAAGAACTTTCACAATTAACATTACAAATACAAACTTATCCGAACAAATTCATTAATTTCTAAACCTTTAATATAGCATTTATACTACGATTGTCAGAATTGCACATAAAATTTTTGATATAATTTTTCCGATGATACAAATCAATAAAGGTTAAACAGTGAATTATAATGAAATTATTATATTTGCCCTCGGTGTGAGTGCGCTTATGCTTGTGCACTTTTTTCTTGTGAGATGGATATTTGTCTCTTTGCCTGCAAAATTCTTTCGTTCATGAAAACATTAAAAATCTATATAGCCGGACCAGATGTATTTAAAATAGATTCAATAGCTATAGGAAAAAAGTATACTAATATATGTACAAAATATGGCTATATTGGAATGTATCCATTAGATAATATTATTGATTTTAATCAAGCGAAACAAAAAATTGCGCAAGATATATTTGTAGCCAATAAAGAACTCATAGAGCAATGTGATATTGTAGTAGCGAATCTTAATCCATTTAGAGGTAAAGAGGCAGATTCTGGAACTATTTGGGAATGTGGATACGCAAAAGGATTAGGAAAGAAAGTATATGGCTATATGGGAACAGGACTTTCATACCTAGATCAATTTTGTGAAAATGAAAAACAAATAAGAGAGAATATATATGTTGATAATGAAGGAAAGGTCATTGAAGATTTTAATTATCCTATAAATTTAATGATAGCTTGCTCTGTTGAAAAAATTGTTGTAGGTGGATTTGAGGACTGTATAAATGCATTTCAAAATAAAAAAAATATTTAGGCTACCTTATCTCTTAGACACACTACAAAAAAAATAGCACTAACAAAGGATTTAATAATGGAAAAATATATATTGGGTTTTATAGCTCAGTTCATTATTGCTATAACTATTATTCCATATATAGTGAGTATTTTTCGAGGGACTGTAAAACCCAATCGTATTTCTTGGTTTATTTGGAGTCTTGTAGGGTTTACATTTTGGTTAGTAACTCCACAAACAGCTGATGAAATGACTAAAATGTTAACTGTAGTATTTATGGCGAGTCCTACAACAGTTTTTATAGTCACTCTCTTTAGAGGTGAAAATAAAAAACCAGACCACCTAGAGAAGTTTTCATTGTTAACAGGAATTGCTGCAATATCTGTTTGGTATCTTGCAAAGGACAGTGCAGGTATTACACCAACTATTATAGCAATTTTGGCAGACTTATTTGCATTGCTTCCAACACTAAGGTTTGTGTATGCTGCGCCACAGGAAGAAACACCATTTGCTTGGATAGCATTTTTTGTTGGATCTTTACTTGTTCTTTTTAGCATTGAAAATTATGTTCTTCAGAACTTACTCTTACCAAGCTATATGGCATTTGGTTCATTCTTAGTAGTTTATCCATTGGTACATTATAGAATAAAGATGAAAGTGCAACTCAAGAATTGGATTATTTGATTCTGTAAACTCTGTATTAATTTTACCTTCATAATTTCTCCATAATTTCTCTATACAATTATTGTAATATATAACTATTTTAGCGAGGAATGTTCCTTCCTTAGTATAATTTATTAGATTGGGTATATTGAAGTTGGTAGAGAAGGAGTTTATAAATGACTAATAAGAAAGAATTATTTTATGAAGTTTTAACTCAAGATGAATCAAACACAGCTTATCGCTTCAAAGAAGAAAAAAATTACTCTGTAGATGAAATACAAAAGACTTTTCGTGACTTAGAACTACATCAAATTGAGTTAGAGATGCAAAATAAGGAACTGAGTCGAGCGTATTTAGAATTAAATGATTTGAAAAAACGTTACTTTGACCTTTATCATTTAGCTCCGATTGCTTACTTGACACTCGGTGAAGGGGGAATCATCCTTGAAGCAAATTACAAGGCCTCAAGACTGTTTGGATTAAACGTGCAATCGCTTATTCAAAAAACATTTTCTAGTTTTATACTTAAAGAAGATCAAGATATTTATTATATGTATAAAAAAAATATTTTGCATGAGATAAAAAGGCAACCTTGTGAATTAAGAATGCTACATAGTGATGGATCAGTATTTTGGGCGCAGATTGAGAGCAATACACACGATTCTAACGGGTTAAGAGTATATCGATTAATTATTAGTTCAATTGCTAGGCGAAAGAAAGTAGAAGAAGATTTACGCATTGCTGCTATTGCTTTTGAATCTCAAAATGGAATGGCAATAACTGATGAGAATGGTATTATTCAAAAAATAAACCCTTCTTTTACAACTCTTACCGGTTATACTGAAGATGAGTCTGTTGGACAAACTATGAGTATACTTAAGTCTAAACGTCATGGACCAATGTTTTATCAGCGTATGTGGGAGTCGATAAATAAAACAAATCGTTGGCAGGGTGAAATTTGGAACAAACGTAAAAATGGTCAAATTTATCCTGAATTACTTACTATTACAGCTGTTATTTCTTCAGACCATAGTGTTTGTAATTATATTGCTAGTTTTTCTGATATTACAGAGGATAAAAAAGCAGAGGCTAAAATTCATCGTTTAGCTTACTATGATCATCTTACTTCTATACCTAATCGACGTTTACTGCAAGATCGTCTAACGCAATCGATTGCTACAAAATCTAGAGATTACCTTTTAGGTGCGATGCTTTTTATTGACCTAGATAAGTTTAAGCTACTTAATGATACTTATGGTCATGATATTGGGGATCTTTTGCTGATTAAGTTTGCTCAACGTTTAAAAAAACTAGTTCGAAAAAGTGATACTGTAGCTCGTCAGGGAGGGGATGAATTTATGATTTTGCTAGAAGATTTAAGTAAAAATATAGAAGAAGCTGCTACTTTAGCTAATCAACTAGGTGAAAAAATATTTGAATCTATGGAAGAACCTTTTTTACTTCAAAAGCATGAATACTATTCTCAGATGAGCATTGGAATCACTCTTTTTGATGGTAAAAATACTGTAGAAGATTTATTTAAACGTGCAGATATTGCCTTATATCAAGCTAAACATTCAGGAGGTAATACCTTACGTTTTTTTGATCCACAAATGCAAGCGAATTTAGATACGCGTAGTATGCTTGAGAAAGAATTAATTAGGGCACTTGATAAAAAACAGTTAAAGCTATATTATCAACCACAAGTGGATGTAGACAGTCAGATTGTTGGAGTTGAGGCTCTTATACGTTGGGATCATCCAGAACATGGGCTTGTGTATCCTAAGGATTTTATTCCATTAGCCGAAGAAAATGGTTTAATTCTTTCTATTAGTCTTTGGGTATTAGAAACTGTTTGCAAACAACTTAAAATTTGGGAGAATAATTCTAAATTATCCAAACTTGAGATTGCAGTAAATGTCAGTTGTCGTCAATTTCGTCAATCTTACTTTGTGCGTCAAATCCAAAATATAATGATGAAACATGCCATAAATCCATCACTATTAAAACTTGAATTAACAGAAAACTTTGTTTTGGAAAATGTAGAAGAAACGATTGAAAAAATGAAAATGATTCAAAACTTGGGTGTGAGTTTTTCGATAGATGATTTTGGTACAGGATTATCTTCTTTATCTTATCTAGCTCGATTACCTCTAAATCAATTGAAAATAGACAAATGCTTTGTAGATATGATATTGCAGAACAAAGAGGAGCAAATGATTGTAAAAACAATTATTACTATGGGAATAGGTCTTGGAATGAATATTATAGCTGAAGGTGTTGAGACAATGGCTCAAAAGAAGTTTCTCCAAGATAATGGATGTCTTTTTTATCAAGGCAATTTATTTAGTAAGCCAGTAGTAGTTGAAGACTTAGAACGTATAATTTTATAATTATAAAAAAAATATAAAATTATATATCCACTTTTTTGAGAGATGTCGAAAAACAATATTTTTGATATAATTATCGGATTAATAAAATATAGGACATTTTTTTGCAGTTTACAAACGAAGAACTTACCCAAAAAATAAATGAATTAAAAAATAAATTAGACGTAACCGTTGTAGCTCATTTTTACCAAAGAGATGAAGTTTTTGATATTGGTGATATTACAGGTGATTCGCTTGAACTTGCAACAAGAACAAGAGATGATAATTCAGAATTTATACTCTTTTGCGGAGTTGGATTTATGGGACAAAGTGTAAAAGTACTTAGTCCAAATAAAAGAGTTGTAATGCCAAAAATTGCATGTTGTGCAATGGCTAAAATGATTGATGGACTTTACTTCGATGAATCTGTTACTTTTATGGAAGAAAATGGAATTTCAAAAGAAAATATTCTACCTATTACTTATATCAATTCAAATGCTGATGTTAAAGCAAAAGTTGGTGAAATGGGTGGACTTGTATGTACAAGTTCAAATGCTAAATTCATTATTACAGAAGCTCTCAAAGAAGGAAAAAAGATTTTATTTGTTCCAGATAGATGTTTAGGGCAAAACATAGCAAATCAAATGGGATTAAAGTCTATGGTAATCGGAGATGGATCAGATCCAAAAGAAAATGACATTATTTGTTATGATGGTTTTTGCTCAGTTCACCAGCTTTTTTCTCTTGATGATATTGCATTTTATAGAAAGAAATTTCCAGGTATATTAATCGCAGTTCACCCAGAATGTGATCCTGAGATTTGTGACGCTTCTGATTTTGTTGGTTCTACATCACAACTTATTAAGTATATTAAAGAGTTGCCAGTCGATCAAAAAATCGCTGTTGGTACAGAGTTTAACATGGTAAATCGTCTGCGAGAAAAAAATACCTATATACTCTCTTCAACTAAACCGGAGTGTCCGACGATGAATGAAACAACATTGGAAGATGTGTATCTTACTTTAAAAGCTATTGATGATGGTAAGCCTATAAATGAAATATACATAGATGAGAAAACACAAAAATGGGCGAAGATAGCGCTTGAGAGAATGTTGGCATTATGATTGAAGCCTTTGTAAAAGAAAGTCTTGCTCAAGATATTGGCCGTGGAGATTTGTATGCATTGGTGGAACCGACTAAAAATGCTTCAGCAAAAATATTTTCTAAGTGTGATGGTGTTTTAGCAGGAGTAGAATATGTAAATGCACTTGCTGCTCTTGAAAATTTTGAAGTTACCTGGAATAAACAAGATAGTGAATCATTTGGATTTGGTGAAGTGTTGCTGAGTTTGAAGGGAGATTCACATACACTTTTAAGAATTGAGAGAACACTTCTAAATATTCTTTTACATGCAAGTTCTATAGCGACACTTACCCGTAAATATGTAGAAATCGTTCAACCTTATGGGGTGAAGCTTCTTGACACCCGTAAAACCAGACCACTTTTAAGGGTGTTTGAAAAGTATGCTACGAGATGTGGCGGAGCGGTGAATCATCGTATGGGTTTGGATGATTCTTTGATGATAAAAGACACGCACTTAAAAACTATAGACAATTTAAAAGAGTATATAGAAAAAGCAAGAAAAAAGATTCCTTTTACCTCAAAAATAGAAGTTGAAGCTGAGACTTTTGAAATGGCATGTGAAGCGATGGAAGCAGGAAGTGATATTGTTATGTGTGACAATATGGCTCTAAATGAAATTTTTGAAGTAGTAAACTTTAGAGATAAAAATTTCCCTCATATTCTTTTAGAAGCGAGTGGAAATATTTCTCTTGACACAATAGAATCTTACGCTAAAAGAGGAGTGGACGCAATTAGCTCGGGTGCACTTATTCACCAAGCAAATTGGATTGATATATCTATGAAGATGGATTAAGCTTATAGTAAATGGCTGATGATCAAGAAAAGACAGAAAATGCTTTACATTTGAACGAAAACAGAGCAAGTTCTTTTTTCTACGCTTGCCGCTATGGCACTAAAGTAAAATCTATAATAGATTTTGTGTGTTTTCTTAAAGAGACTTAGATGGCTGATGATCAAGAAAAGACAGAAGAACCCACCCAGAAAAAGATAGATGACGCGAGACAAGAGGGGAATGTTCCTAAGTCTCAAGACACTTCGGGAGTGGTTACTCTTTTTGTTGCGATCCTTTCTTTTTTAATGCTTTTCCCCTTTATGAGTAAACAGACCATTTTACTTTTTCAATACTACTTTTCTCTCATTGGAACACCACTTGATAAGCTTTTTATGATTGATATAGCCATAGTGACCATCAAAGGTTTTCTTCTTATTATTATGCCCTTGGCTATTTCTGTAGCCATCGCAGGTGTGGTGGCTGCACTTGGACAATTCGGCTTTTTATTCACAGTGAAGGCGATTATGCCGGATTTTAAGAAAATTGATCCTATAAAGGGGACAAAAAATCTTTTTTCTATGAAGAAAATGATTGAGGGGGTAAAAATCACCTTTAAAGCCTTCACCACTTTGGGGGTGGGGTTTATTTTCTTTTTTCTCTTTATAAAAGAACTTCCAACCGTGGCACTTTTTTCCTTGGGTGATCAACTAGATTGGCTTGTGGATAAGATGATTATTATTGCTTTTGTGATGCTTTTTATTATTTTCATTTTTGCATTGATTGATTTGATTATTGTAAGAAAGCAGTATTTTGACGGGCTTAAAATGAGTAAGCAAGAGATAAAAGATGAGATGAAAAATATGGAAGGGGATCCTCTCATTAAAGCAAAAATCAGGCAAAAACAGATGGAGATGTCAAGTAAAAGGATGATGTCAGAAGTTCCTAATGCAGATGTAGTAATTACGAATCCTACGCACTATGCGGTAGCTTTAAAGTATGATGAAACAAAACACGCACCAATTATAGTTGCAAAAGGAATGGATCATGTCGCGCAACAAATAAAAAAAGTTGCACGTGAAAATAATGTTCACATTGTTCAAAATCCTCCTCTTGCAAGAAGTTTATATAATGATGTAGATCTAGACAGACCAATTCCTGAAGCCTTGTATGCTGCGGTTGCAGAAGTTCTTGCTTATGTTTATAAAATGAACAATAAATAGAAAAACAGTATAATTGCACTCAATGAATGAGATAATTAAAAGTATTGAAAATGCGAAGCATATTGTTGTTATTGCTCATGTAAATCCTGATGCTGATTCTTTGGGAAGTGCAAGTGCAATGTATACCTACTTATTGACCTTACATAAAAAAGTATCATTTTTTTGTGCAAGTAAAAATCTTAATAAGAAATTGTCATTTATTCCGTGGTATGAAAAGATTAGAGATACTTTTCCATCCTCAGCAGACTTAGCCATTGCTTTAGATTGTGGTTCTTTTTCTAGGCTTGGAGTAAATCCATCTTGTAATTTAATAAATATTGATCATCATGCAAGTAATGAGAAGTATGCAACTTTAAATTTAGTAGATGCTCATTGTATAAGTACAACTCAAGTTATACATAATTTTTTTCTTGAAAAAGATATAAAAATAAATAAAAAAATAGCTACAGCATTGTATGCAGGACTTTTAGATGATTCAAATGGTTTGATGTCCGAGGAAGTTGATGGTATGGTATTTGCTACTCAAAATATGCTGATTGAATCAGGAGCTGATTATAAATTATGTAATAAATTTATTATGAAGTATCAATCATTAGCAGCTCTAAGACTTAAAGCAATTATGCTAACTAATATGAGCCTATTTAATAATGCTAAAGTTACCTTATTCTTGGTAACACAAGATGATATGCAAATAACAGGTGCAATCGGTGAAGATTGTGAAAGTGCTCTAGAAGAGTCACTTTTTTTACCAACAGTTGAAGTAGCTATTCTTTTAAAAGAAAATGATGATTTAAGTTTAAAGGGATCTTTACGATCCTGTGGCAATTTAGATGCAAGAGCTATCGCATCTAAATTTAATGGTGGAGGACACAAAGGTAGAGCTGGTTTTAATATGAGCCGTAAATATACTTTACAAAGTGCTTCAGAAGAAATTTTAAAATTAATAAACAAGGAAATATAGTTTGGGAAGAAATAAATCTAAGTCAACATTTGGGGTTATCCTTTTAGGTCTAATCATTGCAGCAGCTGTGTATATAAGTACATCATCAGCGTTTGAAAAAGATGTAGCAGTTATAACGATGGAAAATAATGGATATTGGAATTTAAAAAAACCATTGCAATTAGATATAAATGATGAAAGTGGTGTACAAGCGTATAAAATTACTTTTAAAAGTTCTAAAGGAGAATCAACTCTTGCTCATGAACAATTGATAGACCCAGCAAAATCTTTAAAGTTAGAAGTAGAACCACCAAGAAGTGCTTTTGCACTTAAAGACAATGAAGTCACTGTTAGTGTAGAAGTGAGAGATGCAAGTTCTTGGAATTTCTTAAAAGGTAATACTGTAATTAAAAATTACAATATCTTAATAGATAAAAGAAGGCCTAGTACAAGTATTATTAGTAATTCTTATGGAATTAAAAAAGGTGGTGCAGCACTTGTTATTTTTAAAGCGACGGATGAAAATTTAAAAGAAATTTACATAGAAACAAATACACAAAAGAAGTTTATACCACAGACATTCTATAAAGAAGGTTACTATATTTCACTCATAGCATGGCCTATTACAAGTGATAGTTTTGATGCTAAAATTATTGCAACAGATAATGCAGGAAATATAAAGAAAACACATATCCCTTTGTATTTAAAAGCTAAACGCTATAGAGTTTCTAAAATCAAAATTACAGATCAATTCTTAGCGGGAAAAATTGCTGATCTAGCAGAAGAGTTTCAAGAAACACAAGGTGTTTTTGACCCTATAGAACAATTTAAAATTATCAACGAAACAGTACGAGCAAAAAATGAGAAATTGATTCATAAAATTTCTTCAGTTGTTTCAAAAGATCAAGTGGATGACTTTAGCATAAACAAAATGTATCCACTTAAAAATGCAAAAGTTGTAGCATCTTTTGGTGATCATAGAAAATACCTTTACAAAGGTGAAGTAGTAAGTGAATCATATCACCTTGGACTTGATTTAGCTTCTAATGCAATGGCTAGTATAAAGCCACAAAATGGTGGGAAAATTGTCTTTGCTGATTATAATGGTCTTTATGGTAACATGCCTATGCTAGATCATGGTTTAGGTTTGTACACACTTTATGGACATTGTTCAAGTGTCAATGTAAATATTGATGAACAAACATCTGCCAAAGCAGATATAGCAAATACAGGCAAGAGTGGTTACGCAATGGGTGATCATTTACATTTTGGTGTTCTTGTTCAGGGTGTTGAAGTACGACCAGAAGAGTGGATGGATACTCAATGGATTAAGTTAAATATTACAGATGTAATTAACGAATCGAAAAAAATAATAGACAAAAGTTAAATAAAAATATTTCGTCGAAAGACGTAACTTCAGTGAGGGGAATTCATCTAAGAATTCGCTTCTTTGATGTAGGAGACAAGAAATGTATCAAACTACGATAAAAAAGCCAGTAGAACTTGTTGGAATTGGTCTGCATAAAGGTTCCCCAGTAAGACTAAAATTAGAACCTCTAGGTTCCAATAGTGGTATTGTGTTTTATCGTAGTGATGTTGATGTTGCTATAGCCTTAACTCCTGAAAATGTAGTAGATACAAAAATGGCGACTGTTATTGGAAGAGAAGGGTATGTAATCTCTACAATTGAGCATTTGCTTTCTGCTATTTATGCTTATGGCATAGATAACTTAAAGGTTATTGTTGATGCTGATGAAGTACCAGTTATGGATGGGAGTTCAGCAAGTTTTTGTATGCTTTTAGATGAAGCGGGTTTAGAAGAACAAGATAAACCAAAAAAAGTAATGAGAATTAAAAAAGATATTATTGTAAAGGAAGGAGATAAGTATGTGAAACTTTCTCCTTCACCCGATTTAAAATATGATTTTAGAATTAAATTCCCTCATCCTGTAATTCAAAATCAAGATTATGTTTTAGAATTTACTAAAGAATCTTATAAAAATGAGATTTCTCGTGCAAGAACATTTGGTTTCTTGCACGAAGTGCAATACCTTCGTTCAAAAGGTTTAGCTTTAGGTGGTTCTTTAGAAAATGCTATTGTTTTAGATGAAAAAAAAGTTTTAAATCCAGAAGGCCTTAGATTTAGTGATGAATTTGTACGACATAAAATTCTTGATGCTATAGGAGACATGTCTCTAATAGGAATGAACTTTGTAGGAAACTATGAAGCTTTAGCTGGAAGTCATGACCTTAATCATAAGCTAACATTAGAGTTATTAAAAAATCCAGAAAATTTTGAAGTTGTAGAACTTGTAGGAGAAAAGACAGCGGAGTTAGAAAAAGCATATGCTTAAAAAAGTAGATGTTCTTTTAGTGGCCTTATCTTCACCGATTCAAATAGGAATTTACGAAGAGAATAGGCTAATTAAGATTATAGTATCTGATAAAAAAAGTTCAGATGTTTTACCTACTCTTTTTAAAGAGATTTTTGACTCCTACAAAGTTGAAAAACTTTTTTACGCAAATGGACCTGGCAGCTTTATGGCTATTAAAGTTGCATATATATTTTTAAAGTCTTTGAGTATTTTAAAAAAAATACCACTTTTTGCAACAGATGCTTTTTATTTTAACAAAAATCAGGCGATAAAAGCGATTGGAAAGCTATGTTTTGTTAAAATAAACTCAGAAATTACAACTCAAAAGTTAGAAATAGTACCAGAAGCTTCTTTCACTCTTCCGGATGTACTAGATTATAATGAGTTTACACAAAAAGCTACACCGCTTTATAGTATTGGTGCTGTAGCTTAGATAACTATAAGGCTTCCATCTATTATGACAATAAGTGTACCAGCGACAAGTGCTAACTTAGGACCAGGCTTTGATTCTTTAGGTTTAGCAGTAGATTTACGAAACCGTGTAGAGTTCCATCAATCAAAGTTTTTTTCAGTTTGTATTAAAGGTGAAGGTGAAAATAACCCTCGTTTAAAAGGAAATAATCTTTTTATTAGTATTTTTAACGAACACTATTCTCGATTAACTAAAAATAAACAAAATTTTAAATTTACTTTTTATAATCAAATTCCCATGTCAAGAGGTCTTGGGTCATCATCTGCAGTAATTGTAAGTGCAATTACCGCAGCTCATGAAGCTGCGGGAATTCGAGTGTCTAAAAGAAGAATCCTTAATCATGCGCTTGTGTATGAGTCACACCCAGATAATATTACACCAGCAGTAATGGGTGGGTTTAATGCAGCCACAGTTGAGAAAAATAAGGTTTTTTCTCAAAAAAAACATTTACCAGACTACATAAAAGCGATTGTTGTAATCCCAAATAAACAAATGAATACAGCTAGAGGACGTACTCTACTTCCTAAATCATATTCAAAAGAAAATGCAGTATATAATTTATCTCATACAGCACTCAGTGTCGCCGCATTTTTTAATGAAGACTGGGAAATGTTAAAATTAGCTTCACAAGATAGGTTTCATCAAAAGGCAAGAATGAAGATGCTGCCTGAATTGTTTTCTGTACAAAAGATTGCTTATGAAAGTGGTGCTTTGATGAGTACACTCTCAGGAAGCGGATCTACATTTTTTTCGATGGCATATGATGAAGATTCTGCAATGATAGCAAATAAATTAAGTCAAAAATTTCCAGATTTTGGTGTGAAGATTTTGGACTTTGATAATAATGGCCTCATAATAGAGAAGTAACTCTATTAATTAAAGCAAGTTTTAGATATAATGGCGAAAATTTTTCATGAAGCTATTCGAATGTGTATCTCATGTAGAGAAAGGCAAGAACAAAAGCTTCTAGTAAGACTTCAATGTAAAGAAGGTTTACTAGAAACTTTTAACAATAGTGGAAGAAGTTTTTACATATGTAATGATTGTCTTGGTAATGAAAAGAGAATTATTAAAGCCCTCATGCGACAATGTAAGAGTGGCGAAAAAGACAAGATTTTAATAGCACTAAAGGAGATCATCACTGATGACAGAAAAAGTTAAAGTAAGTGAAATAGCAGCAGAATTAGGAATAACTTCAAAAGACGTTCTTAAAAAAGCTTTGGATTTAAATATAGAAGCAAAAGCAGCAAATAGTTCAGTTACAATGGAAGAAGCAGATAATTTAATGAAATTTATAATGAGCGGTGAAGCAAAAGCACCAGAAGCTCCAAAAGTAAAAAAAGTAGTTAAGAAAGTATCTGTAGAAATTCCAAATGATACTCCAGTTGAAGTTAAAAAAGAGATTGTTGAAGAAGTAAAAACTTCAGAGCGTACTGAGCCAGTAGTAGAGAAAAGTACTGAACCAGAGGTTAAAACTGAAAAAGTAGCCAAAACTACTACGCCTCTTAAAACTACAATAGTTCCTCAAGCGAAAAGATCTGGTTTAAAAATTGTTAAAAAGAAAAAGCCAAAAGTTGAAGAAAATTATTCTTTGCCAACAAAGCAAACAACTGTTTCATCTTATGGAAAAATGAGTGCTGAAGTTTTAGAAGAATTAGCACAAAAGAAAAGATCAAAATCATCTTCATCAACTGCGAGAAAGCAAGATCAAGGAAAGAAGATAGATATATTTGGTGGAGCAATGGCTGATGTATCTATGGATATGGATGACCAAGTTACATTACTTGATCTTAATTCTACAGAAAGAGCTCCTCTTCCAGCTGAAGAACCTAGAAAACCTAGAGCACCTAAACCTGCAGGTAGAAATGCCAACAAAAAACAAGCTCCTCGTGGTAGAAAAGTTCGTAAAGATAAAAGAAAAAAATATGCTAAAGCAACACAAGAAGATGAGATTATCACTCACGTTGAAATTCCAGAAGATATCCGTCTTTATGAGTTCGCTGAAGCATTAAATAGACCAATGTCTGATATTATTAAAGTTCTTTTTGATCTTGGTATAATGAAGACTAAAAATGATTTTCTTGGAAATGATGAAATTGAAATAATTTCTGAAGAATTTGATGTTGAAGTTACAATTATTGATCCTAAAAATGAGTTTACTCATGATGAAGAGGATATAGAAGAAGATCCAGATGCAACCGAAAGAGCTCCAGTTATTACAATCATGGGTCATGTTGATCATGGTAAAACTTCTTTACTAGATGCTATCCGTGAAGCAAAAGTAACAGATGGTGAAGCTGGTGGAATCACACAACATATTGGTGCATACACAATTGAGCAACATGGTAAACCAATTACCTTTATAGATACTCCAGGTCATGCAGCATTTTCTCATATGCGTCAAAAAGGTACAGATATTACAGATATCATTATAATTGTTGTTGCAGCGGATGATGGTGTTAAACCTCAAACTTTAGAAGTAATTAAAATGGCTCAAGAATCAGGTGCTCCAATTATTGTTGCACTTAATAAAATGGATAAAGAAACTGCACAACCAGATATGGTTAAAGGTCAAATGGCTGAGCATGGTATTAATCCAGTTGATTGGGGTGGAGATATAGAATTTGTACCTGTCTCTGCAAAATCAGGTATGGGTATAGATGATTTACTTGAAAACATCCTTACTACAGCTGAAATATTAGAGCTAAAAGCGAATAAAGATGCTCTTGCAAAAGCTGCTGTTATTGAGTCTTCATTAGAAAAAGGTCGTGGTCCTGTTGCAACTGTTATTGTACAAAATGGTACATTAAAAGTTGGAGACTATGTAGTTTGTGGTGCAGCCTATGGTCGTATTAAAGCGATGTTAGATGAAAATGCTAAACAAGTGAAGACTCTTTTACCATCTCATACAGCTGTTGTTGCAGGTCTTAACGAAGTTCCAGCTTCGGGTGAAATCATGATGGTTATGGAAAGTGATAAAGAAGCTAAAGAGTTTGCACTTAAACGTCATGAATATGACAGACATAAAGAACTTTCTATTAGTACAAAATCAACATTAGAAGATATGACTTCTATGATTGCAGAAGGCAAGCTTAAATCTCTTAAAGTTGTGCTTAAAACAGATGTTCATGGTACGCTTGAAGCAATCAAGTCTTCTATTTCTGCATTGAGAAATGATGAAGTTAAAGTGAATATTATCTCTTCTGGTGTCGGTGGTATCACTGAAAATGATGTTGAATTGGTAAATAATTCTGAGAACTGTGTACTTCTTGGTTTCAATGTTCGTCCTACCGGAGCAGTGAAAGCATCTGCTAAGCAAAAAGGTGTTGAGATTAAGACATACTCAATCATCTACCAACTTATTGATGATATAACCGGTATGCTTACAGGTATGATGGCTCCAAAATACACTGAAGAAAATACTGGTCAAGCGGAAGTTAGAGAAGTATTTAAAATACCTAAAGGTGTGGTTGCTGGATCTGTTGTTGTTGATGGTCGTCTTATCCGTGGTGGTATGGTTCGTGTTATTCGTGAGGGTGTTGTTCATTACGAAGGTGAATTAACTTCTCTTAAACGTTTTAAAGATGATGTTGAAGAAATTGGGAATGGCTATGAGTGTGGTGTTGTTATTAGCGGTTATGATGATGTACAACCTGGCGATATACTCGAGACATTTAAAAAAGTTGAACAGAAGGTATCATTATAATATATAATTAATGAACAAACTTCATTGATTATCAGGGGTATAAAATCCCTCAGACCCTCTAAAGCCACCAGCATATATGTTGGAGAAAAGGAAATTTTTATTTATGACTGAAGCACAAATTAAGCTAAAGAGAACTGAATCAGTTCTCTGTGAACTCATTCCTCAAGCGCTAGGTGCAATGAATGATAAAAGACTTCATGAACTCAATATTATTGAAGTGAAATGTTCTCGTGGTAAAAGTGATGCTAAAGTCTATATAGATCCTGCTGATTTTACAGAGCAGGAAAAGAGAGATTATTTGAAATTACTTCGTAAAGCTCGTCCTATTATAGAAACTCATTGTCTCAAAGATCAAGGTTGGTATCGTTGTCCTACATTTACATTTGAATTTGATGAGCATTTGAAACAAACACAAAATATTGAAGAATTATTTAAACGTATCTCTAAAGATAAAGGGGAAGAATAATGTCATTGCAAAGCGATATAAATTCACTTGTTGCATCTGTTGATTTAGAACTTTTTGATGTATCTATTGTAAATGAAGGTGAAGAAACTATATACCGTGTTAGCGTGATTTCAAAAGAACTCGAAGATGGTAAACGAAAAGGTGTGAGTCTTGATGCTTGTGTCGATTTAACACATCTTATTTCACCGCTTTTAGATGTAACCCCTCCGGTTTCTGGAGATTATAGACTTGAAGTGGGAAGTCCTGGAATTGAAAGAAAACTAACAAGTTTACAGCATTTTAAATTGAGTATTGGTGAAAAAGTCTCTATATTGGGAGCTGAAAAAGCTAAGTATAGAGGAGTTTTAACTAAAGTTGAAGGCTCAAAAATTTTTATTGAAACTGAAGATGAAACTTTTGAAATAGAATTCAATGATGTTGTTAAAGCAAAAACTTATTTTGAATGGTAATCGATAACGACTTCTTTATGAGCCTTGCTCTTAAAGAGGCTTGGAAATATCAAGGTTTAACATATCCTAATCCTGCTGTAGGATGTTGTATTGTTGGAAGTAATGGTGAAGTATTAGCAGTTGCAGCACATAAACGTGCTGGAGAAGCACATGCTGAAGTAAATGCTTTAAGAGATGCTTATTATAAACTTACACAAGACTCTTATATTTTAGCCTTAGAGAATTCAATAGATATACACACACACCTCTTAAGCAATCATAATAATCTTTTTAAGAATACAAAGTTGTATACTACCTTAGAACCGTGCTCTCATTTTGGAAAAACACCATCATGCGCTTCTTTAATTGCCCAACTTGGTATTTCTGAAGTATATGTAGGTAGCTATGATAGTAATCCAGAAGCAGAAAATGGGAATATGATATTGTCTAAAAACAACTGTGCTGTATATGCAGAGCTATTACAAGAAGAGTGTAATCTATTACTTGAGCCATTTAATAAATGGCGTAATGAAAGCTTTGTGTTTTTTAAGTGGGCACAGAGACTTAACGGTACAACTGATGGTGGTGAAGTTTCTTCTTTGGAATCTCGTAAGAATGTTCATGCTATGCGGGATGTTTGTGATTTATTGGTTATTGGTGGTAATACTGTACGAATTGATAGACCAACACTTGATGCAAGATTAGTAGATGGAAAAGCTCCGGATATTTTGATACTTTCACGTGAGAATAATTTTGACACTTCAATTCCTTTGTTTGGTGTTGCTAATAGAAAAGTCTTAATTGAAAATAATTTTTCAAAGTTAGGGGAATATAAAAATATTATGATAGAAGGTACATCAAGTATGTATGAACTTTCAAAAGAATATGTAGATCATTTTTTATGCTACATTGCTCCTAAATTTGGGGGAAGTGATATAATGAATAAAAATAACGATAAGTTTCAAATTTTAAATATACAAAAAGAGACGCAAGATATAATTATGTGGATGAAAAAAGAAGGTTAATAATGATTAAAGAACAAGAAAAACAAGAAAAAATCGTTTCCATGTTTGATAATATTGCACCGACATACGATACTGCAAATCGTGTTATGAGTATGGGTGTGGATAAATCTTGGAGAAAAAAAGCCTGTGATTTATCATATGATTTTTATAATAAAAAATCGATAGAAAAAATTGTAGATGTTGCTTGTGGCACTGGTGATATGATGGATTTTTGGAAAAAACGTGCAGAAAAAGCCAATATAAAAGTGGAAGAAATTATAGGCATAGACCCATCAGTGGGTATGCTCGATGTTGCAAGAAAAAAATACCCTGTTTTCAATTATCATACATCTAAAGCTACAGAGATTCCTCTTGATGATGCCAGTAGTGATATTTTAAGTATTACTTATGGTATTAGAAATGTTGTAGAACGTAAAGAAGCGCTTGAGGAATTTAACAGAGTTCTTAAAAGAGATGGTCTAGTGGTAATTTTAGAGTTTATGAAAAATGAAAACCCATCATTACTTGGAAAAATAAGAGATTTTTATATGAATAAAATACTTCCAAAAGTTGGCGGCATAATTTCTAATAACCTTGAAGCTTATGAATACTTACCAAATTCTATTGAAGATTTTTCAACAGTGGCCAATATGCAAGAAGAATTGAAAAGTGCTGGATTTGAGATACTTTATACAAAAAGTTTTTCTATGGATATCTCTACATTACTTATAGCAAGGAAAGTATAAACTTATTCGTCTTCGAGTTCTATACAGAGTTCTCTTGCAACATACCAGTCTGCTATTCCTTGGTCATTATACTGATACTCTTTTTGTTTAGGTGGAATTACAGCATTCCTTATTTTTGAACGAATAATTCCCATAATGATAAATGACAGTAAAAGAATTGCTATAGCAATAAAATAATCATATATATACCAAGCAAGTAAAGCGGCTATAAATGTTGTGTATTGTAAAAATATTCGTACTAAATAAGATATGAATTTACATTTTTTAGTACGTAGTATAGGTGTTGGTTCTATTAGTTCAATAAAGTCTGTTTGCATTTTGAGATTATATCAAAAATAACTTTATTTATAGACTAAATAAAGTTTAGTCACTTAGACTAAGGTAAGTTGATTTAGTTTGTAACTATTAACCTTTTTTTGTTATACTGCCACAAATTATTCAAGGAAATTAAACATGGCAAAACATCAGTTTCAAACAGAAGCAAATCAAATATTACATTTAATGATTCACTCACTTTACTCAAATAAAGAAATATTTATACGTGAGTTGGTTTCTAATGCTTCAGATGCACTAGACAAATTAAATATGTTGGTTTTAACAGAAGCGAAGTATAAAGAGGTTGTCTTTAATCCACGTATAGATATAGTTGCAAATAAAGAAGCAAAAACTTTAACTATTAAAGATTCTGGTATCGGTATGAACGAAGAAGATTTAATGAACAACCTTGGTACAATTGCTAAATCAGGTACAAAAGCATTCTTAGAAAATTTAACAGGTGACCAAAAAGAAGATTCTAATCTTATTGGTCAGTTTGGTGTTGGTTTTTATGCGTGTTTCATGGTTGCAGATAAAGTGGAAGTTACAACGAAAAAAGCAGGTGAAGATCAAGCTTTTTTATGGACAAGTACTGGTAATGGTGAATTTGATATTGAAAACACTACTCAAGATGGTCATGGTACAACAATTGTTATGCATCTTAAGGATGATGAAGATGAGTTTCTAGAAGCACATAGAATAGATACAATTATTAAAAAATATTCTAATCATATTCCTTTCCCGATTTTCATGGATAAAGAGAAGTACATTCCAGCAGTTACAGATGATGATGGTAAAGAAACAGAACCTTCAAGAACTGAGATAGAAAATGAGCAAATAAATCGCGCAAATGCTTTATGGACAATTGCTAAAAAAGATGTAAGTGATGATGAATATAAAGACTTTTATAGTTCTATTTCCCATTCATCAGAAGAACCATTAGCTTGGATGCATAACAAATCAGAAGGTGCCGTGGAATATACTACATTATTTTATATTCCATCAAAAGCTCCTATGGATCTTTATAGAGTTGATTATCAAACAGGTATTAAGCTTTATATTAACCGTGTATTTATTACTGATGATGAAAAAGAACTTATGCCGACATACCTTAGGTTTTTACGTGGTGTAATAGATTCTAAAGATTTACCATTAAATGTATCTCGTGAGATTTTACAATCAAATGCAACTATGGATAAAATTAAAAAAACATCTGTTAAAAAAGTTCTCTCGGAACTTGCAAAAATGGCAAAGAAAGATAAAGAAAAATATGACACTTTTTATGCTGAATTTGGGAATGTTCTTAAAGAAGGTCTTTATAATGACTTCGATAATCGTGAAAAAATCTTAGAGCTTATGCAGTTCAACACGCTTAATTCTGATTCTAAAGTCATGATTGAAGACTTTGTTACAAATATAAATGAAGAGAAAAAAGAAATTTACTATATTACAGGTAAAGCAGCATTATCTATGCTTAAATCTTCACCGGCATTAGAGAGATTTAAAGCCAAAGGAATTGATGTTTTAGTATTAAATGAAGAAGTAGATACAATTATTTTTCCTATGGTAACTGATTATAAAGAGTATAAATTAGTTCCAGTTGCAGATGCAAAATTTGAAGAAACTGAAGAAGAGAAAAAAGCTGAAGAAGAAGTAGCAAAGTCATATGAGGGCTTAGCAAAAGAGTTTAAAGATGCTCTTGGAGAAGCTGTAAAGTCAGTTGAAACTACATCTGATTTAGTTGATTCACCAGTTGCAATCAAAGTGGATAAAGAAGACCCATCTTATATGATGGCGCAAATGATGAAACAAATGGGTCAGGGTGGGGACACTCCAGAACCAGCTCCGATTTTACAGATTAATCCTAAGCATGAACTTTTGATGAAGCTAAAAGACTCAGCTGATCAAAACTTAATCAATGATGCTGCACATGTTCTTTTAGATCAGGCAAAACTATTTGATGGACAAGAACTTGGGGATACTGCAGAGTTTATTGCAAGATTAAATAGAATAATGAGTAAAGCTCTTTAATCATGTTATACAGTGAGTGTGATTATAAGTAGCACTCACTATCCTTCCCTAAGATAAGGTGACATTTTTTTTATATATTTATATAAAAAAATGTTATCTTCTTTATATGAACAATCATAACAGATACATCTTTACATTATATAGCTCTACAAATATGCACAATATGTTAGAAAATGCAGTGAATCTAAGTAATAATCTTTTTAGTGGGCAACTAGCAGATTTGAATCTTTTAGACTATAGGTACACTCCTGATGATGCTATAGCAGAGTTAGGTTTGGATTTAGACTTGGTAAATCATCTTGTAGAGGATTATGTAGTACAGATTGTGAAATCTAATATGACATTTTTAGGATATATAAAAGATTTAGAATCGACTAGAAATATGAATTATACACCTCTTCGTGAATTAGCACACAAGAATCTTGGTGTAGCAAGAAATCTTCGTATTTATGATGCCCAAATACTTTTAGAAAAGATTATGAAAGAGGATGATTTAGATATAATATTTTTATATTTAGAAGGTTTATTTGCTTGTGCGACTATACTTCGTCCACAACATGCTTTTAACACACTAAAGTTAATTAAAATAAAATATTCTTTTTAAAATATTATCTTTCTCGAAGAGACTTGGAAATATGCTCTAGTTTATTTTTTGCTTTTTGCTCAATGATAATTGTTTTTTTACTTGGTAGGGCAAAGGCCAGAAGTATAAATATAAAAGAAAATATAATGCTTGTTAATATAGCAAGTAATATTTTGAGTTTAAAATCATTCATAAGTTAATTATATCATGATAAAATCTTGGTATGTATAAATTTTTCTATATTTTTATTTTCTTATTTATTTTTCTACAAACACTCACAGCAAAAGAACCAACCTTGATGACTTTAGTTAATATTGTAAGTAATGATATCTTAGAGTTTAACTATAAAAATAAAAAGTTTTCATGTTTTGCATATGGTGTGATTACAATAGATAAGATTTATAGAGAAGCTCAAAAAGATTCTATCTGTAGAAAGTCCATCGCAAAATTTTATAATAAAAGAAAAAATTTAATTTACTATACAAACTCAAAAATGAAAATTTACCAATTATATCCAATAGTTTTGAAAGAAAATAATACGTGCACTATAAATATCGCAGGTGAAAAAACTTTATCTGAGTTTCTTCTTGAGAATGGATTAGCAGTAAAAAAAACTTTATTTAAAGATAAAGAGTATGCTTATTATTTTTATCAAGCAGAACAAAAAGCAAAAGCAAATAAAGAAGGAATTTGGAAAGAAAATATCGCACGAGAGTGCGCATCTTACGTAGGCAATCTGAAGTAGTAAAAGAAAACTGTTCTCATTACTTATTTGTCATATAAACCCAAAATTCTTTATGAGAATAACCTTTGTCTAAAAAATAAATTTGTAAAATTGCCACTCTATATAAAGTTATTAACATTTTAGCAAAAGGTATAAAAAGACTCATACTTACCAAAAGAGATTGCTGCTTATTACCTTTTGATTCTATCATCTCTTGCATGCCAATATTTTTACTTAAATACATTCCAAATAATATTGAAAATACAAAGTTTAAAATAATACCAAAGAGTACATATGCAAGAAAATCTTGTTCATTCATTCCAATTATCATCAAATTCCTTCTAAATTATATGTCTAATTCTAACAAAATTAGCTTATTCATAAGCTTTAATTTTTGCTCTAGTAAAAAAAGTACCAAATGGGACAAGAGAAGCTACAAAAAATAATAGGTTGCATTTAAATTCCCATTTAGCTTGTAAGTATGCTGGTACCATTAATAAAACGAGGCTAATAAAAAGTACTCCATGAAGCATTCCAACAACCTTAACAGCCATCGCAATACCAAGTAGATACTTTAGAGGCATTGCAATAAAAAGTAAGGCTAAATATGAATACCCCTCAATTGTGTTGATTATTCCAAACCTTTGTACATGTTTATTTATCATATATTTATCCTAATATTAAATTTTTCGAAGTATATAATCAAAAAGTAACAAACTAGTAATTTAACAATTTTCTATTCTATTGAAAACTTTTTTTAAACATCTTTATACTATAATCGGTCAACAAATTATGACAAAAAGGTAATTTATGGAAACGAACCTCATACTGGAGGGCTTTAAATTTATGGGTTTAGGAATGGGAACAGTTTTCTTATTTCTAATTGTATTGATAATTAGTATGAATATACTATCAATAGTAGTACATAAATTTTTCCCAGAACCACATCAGAACCCTGATGCAGGAGCAACAAAAAAACAAGATAACAAAAAGGTTGTTGCAGCTATTACAGCTGCAATAGCTCATCATAGAGAAGGATAAGCGTGGCTAAAAAATTTATAGATGTAATGGATACAAGTTTTAGAGATGGTTTCCAATCAGTATACGGTGGTCGTGTACTAATGAATGACTTTTTTCCAGCTGTTGAAGCTGCAAAAAGAGCAGGAATAAATCACTTTGAATTTGGTGGAGGTGCGAGATTTCAATCTCTATACTTCTATTTAAGAGAAGATGCTTTTGAGATGATGGACAAGTTCCGTAAAATTGTAGGACCTGATGCAAATCTTCAAACACTTGCTCGTGGCGTAAATACAGTAATGTTAGATACAGGTTCAAAAGAACTAATCGACTTACATGCAAAACTCTTCAAAAAACATGGTACAACCACAATTCGTAACTTTGATGCTTTAAATGATGTTGAAAATTTAAAATATTCTGGCGAAAGAATTTCTCATCATGGACTAAAGCATGAAGTAGTTGTTACAATGATGGACCTACCTCCTGGATGTCATGGTGCACATACTGTAGAATTTTATGAAAAAACTTTAAGAGATATTTTAGATAGTGGTATCCCTTATGATAGCATTTGTTTTAAAGATGCGTCTGGAACATCAAATCCTCATAAAGTATATGAAACAATAAAAATGGCTCGTGGTATAGTTCCTGAAGGTACTCACCTTCGTTTACACACTCATGAAACTGCTGGGGTATCTGTATCTGCTTATATGGCAGCATTAGAAGCTGGTGTTGATGGTATAGATATGGCAGCATCACCAGTGAGCGGCGGAACATCACAACCAGATATTTTAACGATGCTTCATGCAACAAAAGGTCTTGATTTTGATCTTGGCGGTTTAGAGATTGATAAAATTCTTACATATGAAAAAGAGTTACAAAACTGTCTGTCAGATTATTTTGTTCCACCGGAAGCTACTATGGTTTCACCAATTATCCCATTTTCACCAATGCCAGGTGGAGCATTAACTGCAAATACGCAAATGATGAGAGATAACGGTATCTTAGATAAGTTTCCAGATGTTATTGCAGCTATGCAAGAGGTGGTTGAAAAGGGTGGTTATGGTACATCTGTGACTCCAGTATCTCAGTTTTATTTCCAACAAGCACTTAATAATGTAATGCAAGGTCCTTGGAAAGCGATTGCACCAGGATATGGAAGAATGGTTCTTGGTTATTTTGGTAAAACACCAGTTGCTCCGGATCCAGAAATTGTAAAAATTGCTTCTGAAAAGTTAGGACTAGAGCCTACAACAGAAAATGCACTTACTTTAGCAAATGCTGATGAGACGAAATCACTGCAACATGCAATTGATAAACTAAAAGAAGAAGATATAGAAATAACAGAAGAAAATATTTTTATTGCAGCAGCATGTCAAGATAAAGGTATCGCATTCCTCAAAGGGAAAGGCGAATTAAATGTACGTAAAATATCACAAATGAAACAAGATTGTAATGAAGAAGGGAGTTCAAGTATGGGTAGTGGAAATTATACAGTAGTAGTTGATGGTCAAAAGTTTAGTGTTCAAGTTGCAGAAGGCGATGCAAATATTCAAGTAACAGCAGTGGATGGAGAAACAGTGGCTACACCAGCATCTCCAGTAAAAACTTCAGGTGAGCAACTAGATATTAAAGCACTTCTTCCAGGAAATGTATGGAAAATCGTAGCAAATCCAGGTCAAAGCGTAAACGAAGGCGATGTTATTATGATTTTAGAATCTATGAAAATGGAGATTGATGTTGTTGCACCTAAAGGTGGAGTGGTGAAGTCAATTAATGTTGCTACAAATGACAAAGTTGTAGAAGGTCAAGTCGTAGCAGTATTAGGATAATAATATGAAGTTTTTTGTTTTAAAATTACTAGCCCTTATGCTTTTTAGCTTTGGTGTTCTTCATGCAAGTGCTCCAGTTTCAGCTGAAGTTAACTCAATGCATAAAGAAGAAACATATCAGTCACAGCCATTTTCAGAAATGGTTGGAGGATTTTTGTCTTCAACAGGTATTAACGCTATTTTAAACCCTGATCCGGATGAGTTAGGTGCACATGGTGAACAGATGAGTGATTTTCATAAATCATGGGGGCGTGTCCTTATGATCTTTGTTACCTTCTTTTTATTTTGGTTGGCTATTAGAAAAGGTTTTGAGCCTCTCTTGCTTTTACCAATTGCTTTTGGTGGTTTATTGGCCAATATCCCTATTGCAGGTATTGCTGGAGAACATGGGTTTTTAGGTGTTATTTACAATATGGGACTCTCCAACGAGATGTTTCCAATCCTTATTTTTATGGGTGTTGGGGCTATGACTGATTTTGGTCCATTGCTTTCAAATCCTAAAACAGCACTTCTAGGTGGAGCTGCTCAATTTGGTATCTTTGGAACATTAGTTGGTGCTGTTGCATTAACGCAAATGGGAATGGCTGATTTTACCTTGCAACAAGCATCGGCTATTTCAATCATTGGTGGGGCTGATGGTCCAACGTCTATTTTTATTGCTACTAAACTTGCTCCTGAGTTATTAGGTGCTATTGCAGTTGCATCATATTCATATATGGCTATGGTTCCAATTATTCAACCTCCGATTATGAAAGCATTAACAACAGAAGCTGAACGTAAAATAAAGATGACTACACTTCGTCATGTTTCACGTTTAGAAAAACTTGTGTTTCCTGTTATGGTTTTAAGTCTTGCTATTATGGTTCTTCCAGCGGCAACACCACTAATTGGTGCGTTTATGTTCGGTAACTTCTTAAAAGAATCAGGTGTTGTTGAGCGTCTTAATGATACGCTTCAAAACTCACTTATAAACATAGTGACTATTTTCTTAGGTCTTGGTGTTGGTTCTAAACTGGCAGCAAATGAGTTCTTGGTTCCTGACACTATGTTTATTATGGCACTTGGTATTGTTGCATTCTCTGTAGGTACTGCTTCTGGTGTTATTATGGCTAAGATTATGAATATGTTCCCTGGACATAAAGTGAATCCATTAATTGGTTCAGCTGGAGTTTCAGCAGTTCCAATGGCTGCACGTGTATCAAATAAAGTAGGTATGGAATATGACCGTACAAATATGCTTTTAATGCATGCAATGGGTCCGAATGTGGCAGGAGTCATAGGTTCAGCAGTAGCGGCAGGAGTTTTAATCTCATTGTTCCAATAAGCTGGCACAAAATTTAAATAGCGACGCAACTTCTGCGTTGCTTCCTCGTTATGTGCTAATAGCACACTTTCTCGTCAGCGCCTTGAATTTGCATCACTCTTTAAATTTTTCTACTTTATGTTTTAATTTTTTTGTTAATTGATTAGTATTAACTGTTTATCTATTTATTGCTTGTCGTATTTTTCTAATTCATTGTATTTAATTAATTCATTTAATCCAGTATCGTAATCATCACCTTCTTTGTAATACTTATCTAGTGCCTGGATTAGTGTGTAAGGATCATTTGTTTTCATTTTTGCTTGTCTGAACTCTTCAAAAAGTGGGCTTGTTGCTAATAGTTTGTAGTAGTCTTGTATTGATTCATTCAGTGATGCATATCTTTTTACGTAGATAGCCTCATCTTTATTGCCCCTTGTTTCATTTGCTTGAACTCTTGGCTCATTTGGATCAAAAGACCAAACACCAAAAAGATTATTTGCTATAAGTGTAAATCTAGAAGTAGCCCATCCGCTTTGTATTGCTGCTTGTGCTATTGCTATACTTTGTGGATGTGGTTTTAATCTTGTTAATAAATCTTGTTCATTAGTTGCATTGTATTTTTTAAGTAGAGATTGAACTCTTTTATTATCTTTTCTATTATTTATTAATGATTTTACTTCATCATATTGTTTTTGTAAATCAGTATATACATGGTTCACAGCTGGGATTAACAATTCATTAAATCGCTGCTTTTTTTCTTGTACACTCATATTTTCTGGAAGTACTGAAAGTTTATATTTTGTTTGAAATTTTTCTTTTTTCTTTTTTACTTCAGTTGCTTTTGAAGATACCTTTTCTCCACTAATCTTTTTTTCTTCTATTACTTTTATAGTTTTAGGTACTTCAACTTGAGTAAGAGTTTCTACAGTTTTGGGATTTTTATTGACAACTGTAACTACTTCTTCATCTTGTGAACTACTAACATAAACAAGTATCGCTGATAATAATACAAAAGAACTAGCCAGTATAATTTTATTTTTTTTCATATTTTCTCCAACTTATATATATAATAAGTATTAAATATAGTATATAAATCATAAAATCTTGCTTAATAGTATATATAATGTTTCTTGAGAGCTTAAAGACTAGATATGTTTATTCATCGCCTCTATAATTATTGGAATAATATTATGGCTTTTAGTTTTATCTATAAAACCACTTGCACCTAAGCTTTCCGCTTCTCTTTTGTTGTTTGCACTACTCATAGAGCTATTTACTATAATAGGTATCGTATGTGTTGAAGGGTTTTTTCTAAGGATTTGTAAAACCGTAAAACCTGACATCTCTGGCATCTCTATATCTGTAATGACAGCCGGTATAATACTTGGATCAGGCATAGAACTAATATGATCAACAAGTTTTTTTCCATTATCAAACATTCGCATGTCGATATTTGAGTTCTCAAAAATTTGTTTTAGATGTTTTTGTGCAGTTCTAGAATCTTCTGCAATAAGCACAGTTCCTGATTTAAGTTTCATTGGTAAAGGAATATCTTGTATATTGTTAGGTGATTCTTGTACATCAACCATTGCCTGAGGAATAACATCTGCAAGAAGTTTTTCATAGTCTAAAATTAAACACAATGAACCATCCTCAAGTCTTGTATCATTCATAACAACACCTTCGTTTTTGAGTCTATAGCTATCCGGTGCATGCATTTCATTCCAATTTTTCTTAATTACTCTGTATGCAGACATAATTCTAAGACCAATAACAACACCATTGAAGTCACAAATAAGAATATTTGATTTTTTGACTTCTTCTTTTGTGAGTTTAGTACCTAACCATAAAGGTAGGTTGAGAATTGGAATTTGTAAACCACGTAGAATAATAGTCCCTTCAAGCATGGGATGAGAAGATGGGATTTGAGTTAAATAATGATTTTTTGATTCAACTACTTCCCTTGTTTTAAAGACATTAATCGCATAAAAAGCAGAGTCATCACTTTCATTTATTCTAAAAACAAGTAACTGTAATTCATTGTTCTTTGCCAAGTTGGTAGCTGCGTCAACATTATCTAAAACAGACATTAATACCCTTTATTTAAATATTACTAAATAGTAGCGTAAATAAAATGAAATATGCTTGAATGTTAAGTGATGTATTGGTAGAATATCTTTCAATAATTACAAAGGTAGCTTGATGAAAATTATATTATTAGTATTTTTTTTAAATTCATTTCTTTTTTCAAAAGTTTATTATTCTAAGGTTGAACCTTATGAAATTAGAAATATATCTTCAAATGTATCTGGATTAGTACTTTTTACTGATGACAATATGATTGGTAAAAAACTTTCTTCAAAGTCTTATATACAGATTGACTCAGAGCTTGACAGTAAAGAAATAAAGTATATTAATGATAAGTTGATTTATTTAAAAAATACTGTGAAATCAAATGAAATTATTATAGAAAATTTAGATCAGTTATTACTAAAGAAAAGAAAAAATTATGACAATATTAAATCATTGAAAATAAAGTCAACGCTTGAAAAAGATAGAGAGTTCTATGACCTTATAAGCAGTGAAAATTCATATCTAAACACTATGAAAGATATAAATAATCTTAAGATTCAAATTGCAGATCTTGAATTACGTCGTGCACACTTAAAACGCTCTATCAGCGATAAAAATCTTGCAGCTAAAGGATTTGTTCTTTATTCTATAGCTGTTAAAGCTGGTCAGGTTGTTGGAATTTCTACTCCATTAGCACAAGTTGCTGACGTTTCGCGCGCCTTACTTACTATTTATTTAGATGAAGAAGACTTAGGAAATATTTCCAATAAAAAAATTTATCTCGATGGTGTTCTAAGCGAGTATAAAATATCAAGAATCCTAAATATAGCAGATACAAAAAATATATCAAAATATAAAGCACAGATTATTATTACTTCACCAAAGGTGTTCTCTAAATTGATACAAGTGGAATTGAAGTAAGGAGTAGTAAGGTTGGGTAAGCAATACAAAGTACTAAGTGAGAATGATAGAGAATTTATAAAAAAGCAAAAACTTTTTTACATAGCAAGTGCTTCAAAACAAGAGGTAAATCTTTCCCCAAAGGCTTACCATACTATACAAGTCTTAAATGAAAGTACTGTAGTTTTTTTAGATTATCCTGGAAGTGGAAACAGGACCTATAGAGATACTCTGGCTGATGGTGAATTTACCTTACTCTTTAATGCTTTTGAGGGTAAAGCAATGATTTTAAGACTTTTTTGTAAAGCAAAAATAGTAGAAAATAAAAGTAAAGATTTTTATAGATATTTAGAGATGTTTAATGAACAAGAAAGCTTAGTGAGAAATTTCTTTATATTTGATATTTATGCCATTGAGTCGAGTTGTGGAGATTCAATTCCCTATATGGAATATAAAGGGGATAGAGATTCTCTAAAGAATTGGATGGTAAAATTGGATAAGACTAATAAACTTGAGCCATATATTCAAAAGCATATGAGACCACCAAATATAAAAAATTTATGATGTACAAAAGAGATGAGTACAATGGAGAAAATATGAATACAAAAGAATTAGATACAAAATATGTACTTCCTACATATGCAAGAGCAGATGTAGAGTTTGTCAGTGGTAAAAATGCAAGATTAATTGATAGTAATGGTAAAAAGTATGTTGATTTTACTTCGGGTATTGGAGTTGTAAGTGTTGGACATGCAAATGAGAGAGTTAACAATGCTATAGCGCATCAAATTTCAAAGATTACTCATATATCTAACCTTTATAACATTGCACCTCAGGCAAAAGCTGCTCAAAAAATTGTAGAAGCTTCGGGCTATGATATGCAGTGCTTTTTTGGAAATAGCGGTGCTGAAGCAAATGAAGGTGCTATCAAAATTGCAAGAAAGTTCGGTGAAAGCAACGGTGTGGTGAAGAAGTATAAGATAATTACCTTGCAACATTCTTTTCATGGACGTACAATCACGACAGTAAAAGCAACTGGTCAGGAGTCTATGCATAATTATTTTGGACCTTTTCCAGATGGTTTTGTATATGCAGAGAATATTGAACAAGTAGAATCTCTTTTGGATGATCACACTTGTGCAGTGATGATAGAATTGGTCCAAGGGGAAGGCGGTGTGCAACCGCAAGACAAACAAGCCGTTCAAGATTTAGAAAAACTTTTAAAATCACGCGGCGTTTTACTGATAGTGGATGAAGTGCAAACAGGTGCGTACAGAACGGGTAAATTTTTAGCTTCTCAAGTGTATGAAATTACTCCTGATATTGTTACTTTAGCTAAAGGAATCGGTGGTGGAGTTCCAATAGGGATTGTTATGACAAGTCTTAAAGAGGTTCTTAATGCTGGTGATCATGGTTCTACTTTTGGTGGTAATTATTTATGCACCACTGCTGCTTGTGAAGTTATGGATATTTTAAAAGAATATCAAGAGAGTGGGGATTTAGAGAATAATATTATTTTATTCAACAAAGAAGTAGAAAATTTGCAAATAAAATATAGTGAAATATTTACTCAAAAAGTAGGCATTGGTATGATGTGCGGCTTACGGGTTAAAGATGCAGACACACTTGGGAAAATTATTTTAAGTGCAAGAGAAAACGGAGTGATGGTTCTTAAAGCTGGAAGAAATACTTTAAGATTTTTACCACCATTAACTATAACAAAAGAGGAAATAGATGAAGGTTTCACATCTCTCAATCGCGCTATTAGTAGTATCAAGTAGTTTACTCTCGCAAGAGTCAATGTCTTTGGATTCATATATATCTCAGACGAAGCGAGATATATTTTCTTATGATTATAAGAAAAATGAAGAAGATAGTTTGATGCAAGAAGATTCTTGGATTAATCCAATAAACTTAAACTACAACTATTCAAAAAGCAATCCTTATAAAGAAATGCAACTAAGTGAAAGTGCAGCTATTAAGATAGACCAGCCTATTTTTAGAGGTGGTGGTATTTTTTATAGTATAAAACACGCAGAGGCTTCAAAAAGATATGCTGATTATTCTATAGATGTGGCGAAAAGAAAAATGATAAAAGATGCCATCTCTCTTTTAATGCAGATTCGTCAGATTGACTTAAAGATTGAAAAACAAAAACTGCAAATAGAAAATGCAAAAATAAATTTAGAACTCAAAAAAGAACAGTATTTAAGCGGACAGCTTGATTCGGGTTTTTTGGATAATGCTATTATAGAAAGAAACATTGCGATTCAAGCTCTTTATGACGTTGAGACATCAAAAGAGACTCTTATATCGAACTTTAAAATTATAAGTGATTTGGATTATGAAAATGCATTTGTACCTCGCTTAGAGCTTGTGAATCAAGATGAGTTTTTAGAAAAAAACCTTGCTATAGAGATGGCAAAAAGTGCTGCCAAAAGAGATGAAGAAAACCGGGGAATTATTAGAGCTAAGTATCTTCCCATGATAAGTCTTACAGGTGGTTATAATTGGACTAAAAATGAAAGAAGTCAGTTCTCAGCTACTATGAGTAGTTTTTCAGAAGAAAAAAGTTATTATGATTATGGATTTAAGGTCAATATTCCTTTACACATCAACACTTTCAGAGATATTGAATCAGCAAAAATACAACAATTAAAATCAGAAATCACAGTACTTGATAAACATAAAGAAATGAATTCTTTGTTTGAAAAAGTTATGCAAAGTTTAGATAATTTAGAAAAAAAACAAGCACTGAGTGTAGAAAATATTGAAATATATTCTAAGTTGTTAGATGATACCAAGAAGCTATTTAGTGCTGGATATAAAACAGAATATGATGTAGAGTTGCTTGAAAACTCTTTACATATGTCGAAATTAGATTCTAAAGTATATGATCTTGATAAACAAGTTGAGCTATTGAATTTATATGAGATGTATGTGAATGATTAGAAGTTTCAGTGAATATATGACCGAATGGTTGTATGGTAAAGATGGCTACTACGCGACGTATAAAAATATTGGAAAAAGCGGTGATTTTTATACAGCAGTAAGTACGAGTAAATTCTTTGGTGGGACTATAGGCAAACATATTGTTTCTTTAGTAGAAGAAGGTTTTTTAAATGAGGATGCAGTTATTTGTGAGATTGGTGCGCATCATGGCTACTTTTTAGCAGATGTGATTGAGTTTATTTATACGTTAAAACCAACTTTACTAAGTAGTCTAAAATTTGTAATCATTGAGCGTTTTGATGATTTACAAGAGCATCAAAGAAAGTACTTTAAAGAATCTTTTGGAGACGCTGTTTCTTTAACTCAGTACAAATCTCTAAAAGAACTTGAATGTGATAATGCTTTTTTCATTGCAAATGAAATTTTTGATGCTTTTCCTTGTGAGCTTTACTTTAAAGGTAAAACTGCGAGAATGGAAGGTCATGATGCACATTTTGATGTGGATAATGACTGGGTAAAGTATAAGGCAGATAAGTACTTTAAAGACCGTGGTGAAATAGCTTTAGGTTATGAAGAGTTTGCAAATGAGATGGCGCTTAGTGCCAAAAAGTTTGAGTTTATGAGTTTTGATTATGGTGAAATGCAGGCACGTCCTGATTTTTCACTCAGAGTCTATGCCCAACATAAGGTAATTGCATTTTTTGATGAAAAGATTAAAAGAGATGAACTTTTTGCAAAATCAGACATTACATACGATGTGACATTTGAGCATGTAAAAGATGCTTACGAAGAGGCTGGGGTAAAGTTTATAGAGCTCAAAGCACAAATGGTGGCTTTGGTGGATATGGGTATATTAGAACTTTTAGAGATATTACAAAAAAACGTAGATGAAAAAATTTATAAACAAGAACTTGAAAAAGCAAAGATGTTAATCATGCCAAATTTTCTAGGTGAAAGGTTTAAAATGATAAAGTTTAGAAAAGAGTAATTTTGGATACAAAGAAGTAGTTATGAAAAAAATAATATTGATTTTATTACTGGCATTAAATATTCAAGCGGATGTCAAGTCCACTTATGAAGATACTTTAGTTTATATGCAAAAATTAATTGATATTGATAATAATCAAACAAATACCTTAGTTCAAAGAACTTATAAATTTTACAATGATTTAAATATACCACAAAAGACAGAAAAAGCAAAAGAAATATATAAAAATTCAAAAGAAAAAATAAGGGAGCTTGCAGTGGATGGCTTGATTAGAATCCATTGTTCTGGCGAGCTTAATGAAGAAGATAATAAAGAATGTATTTATTGGTCAAGGCAAGCACGAGCTAAAACTGTTGATGTAGAAAAACTAAAGCAAATTACATATGAATTAAAAATTCAAAATGAAGATAATGAAATAATTCTTGCAACAGCAGTAGCTCTCTCAAGAAATGGAAAACTAGTGACTTCATACCACAATATAGACTCAGCCAAAAGTATTATAGCAGTTGACTATAAAGGTGTAGAGCATAATGCTCGTATTGGAGAGGTGTCTATTGAAAATGATTTAGCATATCTCTATGTAGAGTTAAAGAGTGTTGAGTATGCTAAAGTATCTTCACCAAAAGATATACTTGGTAATAAAGTTTTTATTTTAAATGCTGATAACCTTTTACTTGAAGCTATGGTTTCTAAGGTGAAAAATAATACTTTAATCATTAATACTGAATTTGAAAAAGCTACATCAGGAGCTGGTGTTTTTAATGCACGTAATGAGTTAGTAGCAATAGCCCTTCGTAAGGATGTAGTTGTAAATACATCATCAGCAACACCGGTAAATATGTTTAAAGAGATCAGAAATGAGTATCAAAAAAAATCTAAAGCATTAAGTTTTGATAACAGTAACTATGACACTTCAGATTGTGATAATGAATACAATTTAGCTATGTGGAACAAACATGCTACATCATCTGAGCTGTATATTCAAGAATTACATGCTCTATTTATTGGCCTCTGTCAAAAAATAAAGAACAAAAACCTAACTACAGACGAAGCTCAAATTATATATGAGAGTAGCTATAAACGATCACTAAGCAAATAAACTTAATTTTTCTCTCAAGCCTAGGGTAACATTTTATTTTCTTGTTTTGTTTTATTAGACATTTTTTCCAGTCTATCTTTTTTCTTATAACCTTTGATGTTTTTCTTTATCTCTTGTTTGAGCTCTTTTTTTAGCATAGCCCTAAGTTCTTTTCTTACAATTTTTTTAACATCTTTCTTATCAAGCATGATAACTCCTTTGTGTTTTATAGAATGAATTCTACATCGTAACTATGGAGAAACTATGGAGTTAGATTGTAATTTTTTTTAAATCTTTAACATAGTTTTCGAGTTCGGAGATCATTTTTTTTCGCAGTCTTTCAGGTTTAATAACTTCTATATGAGGCAACCATGATTTTATGAGGTTATCGACATCTTCATCGCTGCTGACATTAAAACTTACAATAATGGAACCGTCTGAGTTTTCTTTTAAAATCACTTGAGATGATAGATGGTTTTTGAGTGTAAAGTAATGTGCAATTTCTGATTTTATTTTTACCTTGACTTCGAAGCTGTTACCATCTTCAAACCAGGCTGTATGAACATTTTCTAATATCTCATCGATATTTACATATTGAGATGCGTAGACTTCTGAACTGGCTCTAAATTCTTCTATGCTAGCAATAAGATATGTTTTTATTTTATCATCTTCCGTATCTTTAGCAAGTAGATACCAGAATCCATCAAAGGAGATGACTTTATATGGATGAACTGTAGAAACTAATTGATTGCTATACACTTTGGATACATTGCGTTTTTTTATAGCATCTTCAATTTTATTTAATAATTCAGAATCCATATTTATTTTTTCATAGGCATCTGCTTTTATTTTGTATGGATTGAAAAAAAGAGGGTGAGATAGTTTTGCCCGTATAGAATGTAAATGCTTGTCAAGACTTGTATCTATTCCCTCTATGCTACTCAAAGCAAGTTCTGCTATTAAAAATTCAATATCTTGAAGTTTGGAATGTTCTATACTATACCCATCTACAATTGTCACTATATTTTTTTTGATTTCTATTGGAAAAAAGTGTAATCTTTTTACATCACGACGAATTGTTCTGTCATCTACATCATACTCGTCTGCTAAATCAAATATATTTGCCGAACCTTCACGTGATAATTTTTGCAGCATTAAAAGTACTCTTGAAAAAAAAAGATCGTGTTTAGCATCTGCCATGCTTACTCCTTTATTTATTATAATTGTATCTTATGAGGCAAGAATGGATGCCAGCTCATCATCAAATTCTTCATCAAACTCATCTATTTCCATATCCAGTTTATTTTTTTTAAATAACCGTACAACCTCATTTTCAAGATACTCAATATTGCTCTTAGTTAGAGACTCAAGAATACGTTCTTTTTGCGTGTTTATATTCACAGCAATTACTTTGTTGTCTTGATACAATCTTGAATCATGTTTTAAGATTAGCTTCATCGATTTAAATTGGTATAAATAGTTATTTAAAACATTTAGCTTTTGTTGGTACATATATTCAATATCTAATTTTTCTTTCAGATCCATAAAGATTGGGGTTGCTGTTTGAATGTTAGAATAATCATCTTGTGAAGATATATATTCAAAAGGTTCAAGTAAGGCTAACTCATTTATAGAGTCCAAGTCTTCATTATTAGTGTTTAAAAAATAATATTTTGAAGTTAAATTTCCCATAAGTGCATTATACTTTTCATCTTTTAATTTATCCTTTAATAAAGCACTATTTTGTGTAGCTAGAAACAAGTCAACTTTGGCTTCTCTAAACACATCTATGGGAAAGTCAGTGCTTTTACTTACAACCCTTTGTACTTCATCTATAAAAATCGAGACAGGATGAATGTTGGAATTTTTTGTTCTTTTACTTAACTCATACATAATAACATTGTTTAAGCTCTCCACTGCTGCTGTTGAGAGTGCTTCGGTGTTAAGTATAATAATCTTTCCTTCACCTAGGGCTTTTACGATATCAAATTCATTTTCATTAAAGTATAAACTTTGGGACAAGCTTAGTAGAGGTGCTGTAAGTGAGCCCATTATATTTTGAGTGAGGTTTTCATTTGATTTTTCACCAAAACTATCTAAGGCATCTTTTGTATCATCTATAATGGATGTGAGTTTTGTATGTGCACTTAAAATAGTTTTATATTTATTTTTATATAGCTTAATATTGCTTTTCTTTCTAGCCAATATCTTTTGTATGCTTGAGTCTATGATATTTTGAGTTTTTCTGGTTAAGCTCTCTAAGCTTTTAATAAAATTTTCAAGGTCTTCAAAAGTTTTACACACTTTTAACATGCTGGAGAGTGTTCTTTGTGTTGGAAAAGAAAATTCTTTGGCACGTATTTCTTTATTGGTGGCTAAGAAGTTTTTTTCTACTAAACACATAGCATTTGAAAACACTTCTATAGCTTTAAGCACCTTTAAAATACTTTGGCCAAGTGACTTTGCACTGTTTTGCCAGTACTTATTGTCATCTCCATGTTTGAGTATATTGTCAAAAAATTTATCTAATTCATCTTCATCCATATTTTGAATAATATTTATATTTTCACCCCATGGTTTTCCAACCTCAACAACATCATCTAAGCGACCAATTTGCTCAGCTAAATACTTTACACTAAGATGCTCTTTACCTTTATAGTCATAGAGTAAAATTCCATGACCAAGTTCTAATCTTTTTTGTAGATTAGGATAGATGAAACTTGTAGTTTTACCACATCCAGTCTGACCAAAAGCAATGGAATGAGTAAAGGTCTCTTCAACGAGAATAGAAGAGGGTGTTTGAGTTGCAGTCTCTTTAGATGATTGTATAAAGCCCATAGTTGCCATTGTGTATCCTTTAAAGTTTTAAGTTTAAAAGGATAGGGTTTGTTTGTGACAGCTTGTGTCATAAGCCGTTTTATTGAGTTTTCTTTTTGGAGTAGTAGTTATATACACCTATTAAGCTTATAAGTATCCAAAAGATTTCTATTAAGACAGAAGAAAGATTCCAATTGTAAAAAAGAGAAAATAAAATCATCATAGATCCGATCGCATTCATGCTGGAGAATAAAATATTGTTTATATCAATTTTACCTATTTGCAATTGAAAATATGCAATGATGACAATGAGTACACCTAATGTACCAATTATATCTGGGAAGCTTAGTTCTTGCATAATAGGCTAGACAATGTGTTTTTTGTATATGTTTTAGTTAGTTCATCTTTAATAGAAACTAATCGTGATGCTTGTTTGTCTTCAAGTTCTAAATAATATAATAATTCTTCTTTTTCATTTGATATAGAAGGCAGGAATTCAAAGGCACTATATGTGTTATTTTGTCTATATAAGTATATTTCGTCATAAAAGAAGTATTTTTCAGCAGGTATCATAACAAAGTTCACTTTGTCGTCAAGTCTATCTATCTCTTGATATGAATCTGAAAAACTATGAATGAAATGCTTTGAATGAGAGTCTTTTTTTAAAAAGTATGTATATTTGATTTTTGACTGAAGAAGGTTTTGCTTAACTGTTTTGTAAAAAGTTCCTATATTGTATAATTTATTTGAAAATTGTCCTTTATTTTTTACATCCCTAAACAGATTTTTAGAAAAAACAAATACTTCTTGAGAATTAAGCTCAACATCTTTTATTTTATCTAAGGAAAGTATCTTTTCATGTTTTGTTGATTTCAATATAGCTTCAAGTGTTTTTAACTTTTCATCTAATAAATCATTATTATTTTTGGTTTTATTGATAATAAAGTTATAAATAAAAAGTAATATAGTTTGAGTGACTACTATGATTATCACAGTTATAAAAAAATTATCAATCACCTTGCTTCCTTTTTATAATCATTATATGTATATTTTTTAGTTGGATCCTTAAGTTCAATAATAATTTCATTAATATTTTCCACTTGCTCAGAACTAAGTTCTAAGTAAAATTGTTTGTCAGCATTATTGATTTCCCCAATAGCGGGCAACCATTCGAATGCTAAATCATGCATTTCATCATCTTTATATAAATATAATTCGGTGAAGAATGTAAATTCACTCTCTTTTACAAAATAAAAGTTTATATTGTTTGAATATTCTTTATTTTTATCTGAAGCAAAATGATAGTTGTAATAATCTTTTACATATTGTCTGTTGTTGGAATTTTCTTTTAGAAAATAAGTGTACTTTTTTTGTTTTGGTATATTTGCGGATACTATCTTAGAAAACAAACCTATATTTTCAGATTTATAACCAAAGTCAGTGATATATTCTTCAGGAATATCTGTAATTAAATCTTCTGTAAACACATAGATATCTTCAGAACGATTTTCAATCTTTTCCAATTCTGATGTGTTTAATATGAGGTGATAGCCTTTGCAGTTCATGATTTTACCAATTATATTTAAATGCTCATCATATTGAAGATATTTTTTAATTGCAAAGTTTGTATTTGATATTTTTTCGTAGAGTACATGAAATAAGATGGTGGTAATTGATATAATAATCACTATCCAAATCATACGATATTTTCCATCTGTGAATAGTTCAAACAGTGTTGAAGCTAAAACCACAGATGTGAAAGCAAATACATTTTGATATGTTGAAGATGTTTCTATGTTTTTTGAAAAAGTATTTTCAAATGTTTCAGGCCTGAACTTTTCGATTAAAAATTTAATACTGTAAAGAATAAATACAAAAAAAAGAAATATTACAATAATATTCACTACTGTAGTGGCTTCTTCTGAACTAAAAATATTTAATAAGATACTCATTCCTTCTCTAATGCAATATACAGATTTTTATTTCATGATATTCTATACAAATTAACTTAAATATATAATGAATAATAATAATTTATTTTCAAAGATTTGTGTTCTCAAGTCTGCTAAGTAAATCATTTAGCTCATTCTTTAGAATATTAAAATGTTCAGTTTTAGAACCTTCATTATCCATATAGAGTTTTCTGTTTATCTCTATCATTATCGAAGTGACATTTTTATTTTTTTTATAGTGCTTTAAAGGCACAATAGTTCCTGAATATGGATTGTCCACCCTTACATGATAACCTTTGAAAAGAAAAAATTTCTTCACCGTATGGATTAGAGATATGTCTGTGTGAAAAGAGTCCGTTCCTATGCAAATATCCGGCCGTTTCTCTCCAAAGTCACTGTTGAAATAGTAAGGCTTATCTGGAAAACTATGACAATCGACTATAAGTGCGGAACCTTTTTCTTCTAGCTCTTTATCCACAGCATCACTCAAACTCTTATGATGGGGTCTATAGAAGTTTTCAAGTATATACTCTTTGTCATCTTCGCTTACATCTCGAAGTTTTTTACCTTCAGTATTTGTAGTGTAACAAACACCCATACCGAACTTACTCATATATTCTTGTGCGTCATCTTCAAATCTCTCAACATCACATATAAGACGGCTGACACCAAATATCAGCTTTATGGCCTGCGTATATGTATATAATTCGTCTGTAAAATGGTCAGTCATACGAAGTAATTCGCGTTCTTTATCTTCAATTGTATACGTTAAAGTATTTGTACTCGCGTGTGGGATATGTAAAATCATCTCTTGTATCTCCTCAAAATTGATATAAAAGAGTGTATAACAAGAGAATGACAGTTTGTGTCATTTTATTTTTTAACCTTAGTGCTATTGAGCCATTTTTCAATTTTTAAATAGTCTGATGCAATATCTTCTAATGACTTTTTTTGATAAAGACTACTTATCTTATTGAAATGATAGCTTTTTCCTGAGAGGATAAAGTTTACCAGTCTTTCATTTAGGTCACTATCAAGTAAGGTATGTATATTTTTAAAATACTTTCCTTTTTTAGAACCATCTGCAGGCACTTCAGCAAATTTATATATAAACTGCCGTTTTAATAACTTAGTTTTCTCTTCGAAGTCATATTGTTTTACTAATAGATGAAATTTCTCAATCAATTTTAACTCATATGCATTGTGTTTGTCTTTATCAAGTGTTCTAAAAATTGTGCTCAAAGGCAACAAGTGCAGATCTTTATATTTACGGTTGAATTCTTGTGTTTTCCATTCACCTAGTGATTCATCATAATAGTTATGAGATGCAACACTCACAACTTGCAGTTGAGGCAAAACAATTGCACTTAAAAGCTTACCCTTTACTGCATCTGTATCTAGTGCATACAATCCATTGTACTCAAGTTCCACTCTTTTATAGCGCTTATGCCCCATGCAGATAGGCTTTGCGAGACTATATTTAGATTTCCAATTATTAAACCACAAAGGGACGGCATTTTCATCTGTTAGAAACTGTATGGATTCTCCGCCGACTCCGCAAGCATGGTAAGGGTCTTGGTGTTGCAAATCTTTGTTTGGATCAAGTCTTGCATGGGTGATGATGGCATGGGGTGTCTCAATCACGGCAGGAAGAGATTCAAAATATTTAGCATAGGCTTTATGTTTATCTTTAGGAAGCTTGGAAAGGGTATGCAGTTGACTCCATGCTGCTTCAGAAGTGCCTCGAATAACACCTGCAACTCTGCGTTCATGGTTTCCAAGGACACAATGGGCATTGGGAGTGTTCTTAAAAAAATCAACAACTTTCCATGAATCCGCACCTCTATCGACAATATCCCCAACAGATATACAAAGGTCATTAGCACTAAAATCAACTTTTTTCAGTAACTTTTGAAGTTCATCATAGCAACCATGGATATCCCCGATGACTATGGTTCTTTTAACATTAATGTCAATATTTTGGTATAGATTATCCACTCAATATTTTCCTGTTATTGTATTTTTTATATTGGATTTATCTTCTTTTTTTCCCTTTGCCCAAATCGTCAAATTCTAAAAAAATTCTAAGTTCTTCATGCATATTTTCATCCAAAGAATCCCATATTTTCGTTTTCTCTGCGTACCTTGGAGGGTTTTCAGTGGCACTTTTTTTTATATCTCTTATAAGGTAATGATAACGTACTAGATTTTTTGTATACTCACTTATGCAAGGCCAGTTTTTGATAATCTGGTAGCTTCTTTCTTCATGGTCGGTGAAGCTGTATTCACCATATATTTCATCTTCTTCATCTTTTACAAATGCGGTAAATGGTTTTCCGACATCATGAAGTAGGGCTGCCATGAACATTCTAAATTGACCAGCTTTGAGAGTATAATAGGTCACTCTCAAGGTATGGACAAGTATTCCATGCTGGTGCCATTTGTTCTGCATAAAAAAGAGGGAGCGTAAAAAAGGCACTGAGAAAAATCTATTGTTTATCTCCATATTACTCTCCGTTTAAAAGTGGATTCATCATCGCCAAAAAATCATCCCTTGCATCTGCATTTGCACTCGCGATTATATATCCTTGGTGGTGAATAGGATCTATGTCAACACCCTCCAAGTCAGTCACAAATCCACCGCTATTTTGTATAATCAAACACGCCGCAGAAAGATCCCAGGCATTTGCAGGTTTGTCAAAGTAGGCAATGTAATTGCTGAATGCACCTTTGGCAACCATACACATAGAGTAGGTTATAGAACCTCCGATAGAGGTTAGTTTCTTCACTTTGTTTTCTTTAAAAAGCTGATTTAAACTTCTGACAATAGGATGTTCACGCTCAGGTTTAAAGTTCACCACTGCAACAGTGGGGTTGGGTCTTAATGGCAAAGTCAACATCCCTATATAAGACATGGCACCTTTTTCTGTTTGAAAAAACTCTTGAGTGAAAGGGTTGTAGACAATTCCAAGTACCACTTCACCATTATCTATCAAAGATAAGTTGATTGCTGATGTGTTTTCGTGAGTTATAAATGCCCACGTTCCATCAATCGGATCAATCGCCCAATAAGGTTTAGACTCATCCACCTCATCACAGTTTTCTTCACCCATTACTTGAATGTTGAAACTATCTTTGAGTCTTTTAGTCATATAGTCTTGGACTTGCTGGTCAAGGTTACTTATGGGTGAATGATCTGATTTAAACTCAAATGTAAAAGTATTTGTCTCACGAGCTTCACGAATGATTCTACCAGCTTCTTCGACGATTTGTTTCGCAATAATTAAATATATATTTCTCATATGCAATCCTTATTTTTAAGATAGTCGTATTGTATAAAATTACTATGACAGCTTATGTCAAAACAAAGTAGCAGTATTAAAAATCCAATTCTTCGAGGCAGGGTGCACTTCCTTCTGAAACTGTACAGAAGATTGAAGTATTTTCAAAATGCATTATATATGGTCTTTTTGTCATTTTGAGTTGTACTGCAATAGAAGCTATATTATCAATAATTTCTATCTTTTTTGGATCCTTTTCATAAGAACTTAAGTCCACTTTTTTATCTTCAACCATTACATCTAACAATGAAGCTTTTGGATCCTTTGAATGGTAAATATAGTGGATTAATTCATTAGATTCAAACTTAGGTAGTCTATAAAGAAATACGTAAAAAGTAGATTGAATCTGTTTCATCCTATCTTTAGAAAGAAGTGTGATTAATTCTTTTGAATGTGGGCACATAGGATCGACAAATACATAATAAGAGTTCACTTCACCGCTGCCAATACGAACAGCATCCTTTGCAATAGAATCAAGAAGAACTCTAGGTTGCGCACTCTCAAGAGCTGAAATATTTATAGATAGTAAAAGTAATAGTATAAGTTTCATATTCGAATTTTAGGTTATTACAACTTATTATACGCTTTATTTCTCCTTAAAGTGTTAAGCAAAAATTTTTTGACACTTCCTGTCATAAAAATATATTAAACTTTTTGAACAAGAGGAGTTTATTATGAGACAAGAAGAATTAGAGAAGGTAATCAAAAAACATGCTGCGAAAAACAAAAAACTAGTTTGGGAAAAAAGTGGCTATGTTCATTCACCTTTTATATCTAAGTTTGCAACTATAAATAAACATGAATATAACACTTCTTTTTATAGTGTATATTCACTTATATCTGATCCAAATGTACTATATGTAAATGTTCTTTCTTACTATAATGATCAGTATATACTTAAGTGTGGCGATCCTTATTTAGAAGGCACTATATCTCCCGAGACAGTTAGCAGCCTTGTACAAACCAGCTTAGCTAAAGTGCAAAATACAAGTAGCAAAACTCTGCCAAAACTTTTCCATCAAAGTTTTAAGTCTACTCCAAAAAGTAAAGCCTGCACTTTTAATCAAAAAAACTATGAGATTGCCGGTGAAGTGGAGGTGTGCAGTCATGTTGCCAACTTTTTAAATGACTTACCAAAAGATGTGTTTGACACCTTAAACACTCACTATCATTATGAAGTATTTAGTCCTAATGCTCAAGTCTTAAGTGATGATCTTCAAACTAAATTCGAGAGATATGCATTTAAAAAACATCTATTACTTGAAGGAGATAAGGGAAGTGGAAAAACCTATGCAGCAACTATGTGGGGGAAAGAAAAAAATATCACACAAGTTTTTATAGGTGGACATGAGCAGTTTGAATCTATAGATTTTTTAGGTCATTACATACAACAGCAAAATGCACAACTTATATGGAAAGACGGACCGCTGAGTGAAGCTTTTAGAAAAGCGCAGGCGGGTGAAAAAGTTATATTAATCATTGATGAGATATTAAGAATACCAAAACGGGAGTTAAATATACTTATCTCAGCACTCTCGCCTATTGATGGAAAATATGTCTTACGAACAGGTCGGGCAATGAACTCAAAAAATGATGTGGCGGTGGAAGAAGTTATACAAACACATACAAATAACTTATGCATTATAGGCACGACAAATATCGGTGCAGGCTATGCCGTTGAAGCAATGGATGAAGCTTTGATAGACCGTTTCAAACCGGTACGTAAAGATACAACTATAGAAGAACTTAGAAGAATCTTGATGCAAACAGCACATAAGAGAAATATATCTTACAGCTGTGTAAATAAGTTGATGGATTTTTATTCAAAAATGAATCGTTTGTATAGCACCAAGATTATTAGTAAAATAGTCAATATCAGACATTTGAATGAAGCTTTAGAGTTGGCAAAAAACAAGGCTGAAATAAAAGAGATACTGGTGGATTCTATATTGTTATGGGTGGATCGTGATATAGACGGTCATCCAAATAAAGAGCAGTTGAATGCTGTAGAATCTGTAATGAGAAAAGTTTATGTTTAAAAATGAGATGGCTAAAATCGCATATCAATTATATGTAGATATGCAAATAGAAGAGATATTGCCGTTGGATGAGTATAAGATTTATATCAAACCCTCTTACACTACTGCGTCATGGCGTTTTCATCATGGAAAACACCAGATTGTAATAGGTGAAGATATATTTTATAAGATGGATATAAATAGTGCTAGAATAGATAAAATGAAATATTTACATGCCTATTTACACCATGAACTTGCACATAGTGTATGGACAATTAAAGATCTGAAATCTATAAACAATATACTCAAAGGAGAGGGCTTCTCTTTTAGCGTGTTTAATCTTTTTGAGGATGCAAGAATTGAAGAAAATATGAGACAGCATATTAAAAAGTATTTTAACTGGTCCAAATATGAGGTGCTTGATATTCCTGTAAATGCTTTGGATATGCTATTTTACATAGTCCAGACTGAACATAATCAAAAAAGTATAGTGAAGTTGAAAAAGCAGATTGATGCAGAAGCGTTTGATGAGTTTAAAGTTGTGTATGAATTTTATAAAAAAATAATTCAGTGCGCAACAAGTATGGGTCTTGTGGACATAATGAGAGAATGGTATAGGCAATTTCCACTTACACAAGAATATGCAAAAGTCTATGAAGATCAAAACCAGCTTTTTGTTGAAGAGGCAAAAATACTCGAGGATGATGAAGCCTTTGATGAGCTTTTGTACGGTCTTACAAATATTTTAGACTTTTCTATAGGAGTGAACTCCGGTGCAAATGCTAAAAGTACAGAGTCTATATCTTCTAGTCTTTTAAGAGAGTACCCTATTAGAAGTGCATTTGATACAACAAAAAGAGATATGCTTCTAGCAAAGATGAAAAAACTTTTCTTTATATCTGAAAAGGCTATCGCAACTAGAATCCCTTCAAAACGTTTAAATATAAAACGTATGGCTTCAGGAAGTGAAAAGTTGTTTAAACAAAAGTCTCAACCCAAGTTGGTGAAGAAAAAGATAACTATCATCTTGGATTTATCTGGATCTATGCATGAGAGCATTAAAAATATGCGATTACTGATTGATGTTATAAACACTATGGCAAGAGAAGAAATTATCGAAGCTACGCTCATACTTAGTGCAGAATATTCAGGTGCAGAAAAATATGAGATTATGAGTATGCCTTTAGCTGAGAACACTATAGAAAGAATCCATCCTCTTTATGCTGCTGAGGGATTGGCAAATACAATGAATAAAAACATTGACTTACTCTCTTTGAGTGATTATGTATGGATTTTCACAGATGGTATGATTGCTGAGGAGAGTATAAACAAAAATGATTTTCATAAATATAACATAAGGACACACGCAATGTATATTGGCAATGTGGATTACAAAAGTGAAATGCAAAGATATTTCGACTATGTTATTTGTGAAAAAGATGTAGATGATTTGGCAAATCAAATTTTTAATTTAATTCACTAAAATAATTTTGATAGTTGTACCAAACAAAAAAAGAAAACTTTAATTATCATTGTTTTTATTTTCATGTTCACTCAGTATAATGGCATTCCTCGCAACTCCGATATTTTTTATCTGACCAGATTTAGCAACTACAAGATACTCTTTCGGTTGAGCTTTTACAAATTCCATAGGGAACCTCCATATTTGTTTGTAAAAGTATAAAAGAGTCTAATGACAGGAACTCTAATGAAGTGAAAGCAAAATACTATTTCTTTGGGAACTCTTATATATGTAGTACCACTCGGTTAATCTCTTTAAAACTGGTAGTGCCTTCTAAAACTTTAGAAAAGCCATCTTCTAGCATACTTACCATACCTCTTGTTTTTGCATATTCTAAAATATCTAAAGAGCTTTTTGATTTAACTATCATATCTTCTATATGTTTGTCTACGATTAATATTTCGATAATCATTTCTCTTGATAGATAGCCAATACCTGAGCATTTGGAACAACCTTTTGGCTCGTAAATACTAAAGTTTGGGTATTGCTGCGTTAAAGATTTTGAGACTTGCCACTTTTGTAATTCTTCAATAGGGTTTGAGACTTTTATTTTACAGTGAGGACAAAGTTTACGAATGAGTCTTTGTGCAATAATTCCAAGAGTTGCTGAGCCGATGAGGTACTCTGGTATATTTAAGTCCGAGAGTCTGGAGATCGCTCCAACAGCATCGTTTGTATGTAGAGTTGATAAAACTAAGTGTCCTGTGATTGAAGCTCTAAGAGCTAGTTGTGCTGTTTCTTCATCACGAATTTCGCCAACAAGTATAACATCAGGGTCTTGTCTCATAAAAGCCCTTATGGCTGAGTCAAATGTATAACCAGCTTTGGTGTTAATTTGAGTTTGCTTGATAAAAGGGATTTGATATTCTATGGGGTCCTCAACAGTTAAAATATTTCTACTAAGTGAATCTATCTCTTGGAGTGATGCGTAAAGTGTTGTTGTTTTACCACTTCCTGTAGGCCCTGTTACAAGGATGAGACCATTTGGTTGTGTAAAAAGTTTAGCTAAAGTATCTTGATTTTTTTGAGATAAACCAAGTGTGCTTAAGTCTAAGTTTGAAGTAGCATTATTTAAAATTCTCATCACTACATTTTTACCAAAAGCAGTTGTAATACTTGAAACTCTAAGTCTATAATCTGAATGCATATAGCTATACCCAAATTGACCATCTTGGGGTAGCTGGGTTTGTGAAATATCCAGCTTACTCATAATCTTTATGCGAGAAACAACTCTAGCGTGGAACTCACTAGGAAGAGAGTGGTAATGTTTTAATACGCCATCTATTCTATAAAATACATTGAGTATATTTTCTTCAGGAGATATATGAATATCACTAACATTATCTTCTATAGCATCTTCAATCAGTAGATCAACTAAGTCTATAATATTTGCACCTGCTTCGGAACTTAGTTTTAACTCATTTATCTTTTTTCTTGTTTCATCATTTTTGGCAAAATACTCATGTGTTATAAGTTGGTTCAAAATCTCACTTTTGGAAGATATAACAAATTTTATCTCCATCCCTGAGATTTTTTCTAAATAAGAAAGTTTTTTATAGTCAGACTCCTCATCTATGGCTATCCAAAGTTTGGAATCTTGAATCATAAAAGGTAAAATAGAATACTCAATTGCTTTGAGCCTAGGAACAAGCTTCAATGCATCTTCTTGTACTTGAAATTTTTTCAGATCTACATAGTGTGTATTTAGCCTATGTGCTTTTACTTGTGCTATCTCTTGAGAGCTTGCAAATCCACATGCCATAACAATCTTATCAACTGAGTGATGTGATGTCTTAGCTATTTTTTCAACAATGTCTGCTTGTACTTGAGTAAGATAGTTTTCTTCTATATATTTTTTTAGCATTACTTGTGTAACTCCTATCTAATTAATATTTTATTTTCTATAAATACTTCTTGGTAATTAAAACGGTTTTCATCATCATCTATACAAGATATTTAAGAGATAACTCCCTCAGCTCTTTTTTTATCTTCTTTTTGTGAAAACTCTTGATGAAGCTCAGGAAAAGACAAAAAACTTAGTAGAGAAACATTGGG
>JGI11705J14877_10000124_pt1 | contig 46941 bp, 36 predicted proteins | sample Etolaghawater15m_FD_14877 | JGI IMG/M metagenome (IMG submission 14877) | reverse complement strand
CGGTGATGTTGGCCAGATCAACGCCCTTGAAGGCGCCGGCCTGGTTGATTTGGTCGATTACCTTTGCAACTGCGGTTGTCATGGCGTCATCTCTCTGGATTACCCTGCGTGGCACATGTTTGGCAACGGGTGAAAACATGCGCTACTGGAGGTGTTGAATGCGCCAAAAGTGTTGCATATTAATTTCATAATTTCAAACAATGAAATATATTTGCAATCATTTGATCGAGAGTACACGGTGATTGGCCTAAAAATATTTTAGGAACAGGCGTGTATAAGGCTTTGATTTAAAAGGGGAGCAATTGCGGCCTTCAAGAACGTCGAAAGCTGCTAACCTATTGATTTCCCATTATTTGTGCCGAACTTTTAACCAATTGGTCTCAGCCATTCGGGGTCCGATACAGACGATTCCGAGGGTGGTCGCGAAATTGTTGGTCACTTTTTTCCTTTCCCTGCCCCGATTCCGCCGCCTTGCACCATTCGCCCTGTATCAAATACAACGTCCGACTTGCCTTTTCCGAACTCAGGAAGCTTCCCGGTTGGAGAGCAGTGGACGCGACTTCTCTACAGTGCCCGCTTGCGTATCGCTGGCTCAAAGGCCGGGTGATTCCGCCGCGCGCACCGCTGCGGCCTGTTCCTCTCCGGTCTGGTAATGCGGAACGCGAAATACCAGACGCCTGGCGCGTTGCCAGAAGCTGTTGGCGCCCTTGATCTCCTGCTCCCAATAACGGTCGGCGAGTGCCCGGTTGGCGTCGAAATCGAGCATGAAGGCCTTGCGTGACATAGCGCCGCCGAAGATGTACAGCTTGCCGTCGAGGATCATGAATTCGTCGGCATTGCCGCCCCAGGGAATGCCGAACGTAATGCCGTTGGCGCAGTAGCCGCCGTATTGGGGTAGATACGCCAGCGGGTTCTGGTCGAACTTTTGCTTGCTTTCAGCCGATGCGAAATGCAAATCGACGCCCTGGTACTGGCTATGAAACCCGGGGGAGCCCTGAACAAACTCACCCGCCTCGAAATAGGCGACTACATCGGCCCCGAATAACAGCAAGTGCTTCCGGTCGTCGCTGGCGATGGCATTGACCGGTGACAGGTCTTCCCCGGGATTTTGCGCGAACATGGCGCTGCACCCGCTCAGACTCAATACAGACAGCACCACGCAAATCAGTCGAAAACCCTGAATCGATATAGCTTTCATCATCAGCCTCGGCTGGTTGAAATTGATAGACAGCAAAGCGCCGCGCGATTGTCGCGGCCAGACCCGATGGCGCCCGGCCAGACGTGGCCGGGTAATGCGCTATTCTGCGCAGTTTGCCTACCCTTGACAAGCACGCCGTGGTCGGCGGGACCGGACAACAGCCCCGCCCACGCCGGCGTGTTGGCTTCGCGGCGGATGCATTCGGGTCATGCCAACCGTTCCGCGCACAGTGGGCATATGCTGTGATAGACAGGGCAGGGCTGAGGAATGGAACGCAACAGCGTGGAATCGGGTTCCAGCCACACCTCGTTAAGTTCAATGCGGTTGCATTGACTGCAGCGCTGATAGTGGGTTTGATCGTTGCCAACCGTCTGGGTGACGAAAGGGGGTGACAGGGGTTCGCTGCGTAGCAGTTCATGACACAGTTTGATCGAGTGATCGCCTTCGATTGAAACGCTCATGCGCATGTAACGTTTCTCGGTGCTTGAATCGCAGCGGTAATCGATCTGTCGATTCTTGCCCAGCACACGCACGGAATTTACAATGCTGTTCATCAGCATTCGTGTGGCATCGTCCTGAATGAATTCCTGAAAAGGCTTGCCCAATATGAGTGCGGAATGTACGCGTTGCGCATGGCTGTCTTTACTGTTGTGCTTGGCGAATTCATCCCAGGGGCCGGATACCTCAGTGATGCGGTTCTGTGCGTCGATGCTGTAACATAGATTCGCTTTGGCCATTGCAGTCGTCACAACGGTTTTGTTTTAACCATAGATTATTTCGACGTCAATCGCTTGATTAGCGTCAAATATCGACGTTATCTAACATCCGATTTGAGCTATTATTCAGTAAAAAAGCAGGGGTCATTCCGTGTCGTACGTTTTTTACTCACCAGTCAGCCTTTTTTATGGATAACGCAGATAAAGTTCCAGTACATGTCGTTGGAATAGGCGCTTCCGCCGGTGGCCTGGAAGCCATTGAAAGTTTCTTCAAGAACATGCCGGATAACAGTGGCGTCGCTTTCGTGGTAATTCAACACCTGTCGCCCGATCACAAGAGTCTGATGGCAGAGTTGTTGTCGAAACGCACACTGATGCCGGTTTACCGTGCCGAGGACGGCATGGCGGTGGAAAAGAACTGTGTCTACCTGATCCCGCCCAATAACAATCTGCGAATCTTTCACGGCCAATTATTGCTGTCGGAACAAAACCGCGATGACCGAGGCATCAATCTGCCCATCGATATATTCTTTCGTTCGCTGGCGGAAGATTTCGGCGACAAGGCCATTGCGATCGTGCTGTCGGGCACCGGCAGCGATGGTACCTCGGGTATACGCGCCATCAAGGAGAGTCTGGGCATGGTCATGGCCCAGGCAGAAGAAACGGCAGCCTTCGATGGCATGCCGCGCAGCGCCATTGCCACCGGGCTTGTAGACTATATCCTGGCCCCGGATGCGATGCCGGCGCAGTTGTTGTCTTACCTCAAGCATCCTTATACCAACAAGGATGAGCTGAGTTCGGTATTGCTCAGCAATGAAGATGGCCTGACGCGTATCTTCGCCCTGCTGCGCGAACGCAACAAGATCGATTTCACCTATTATAAACCGAGCACCATCATCCGCCGTATCGAGCGCCGCATGGCGGTCAACCAGATACACGATCTGCCGGATTATGTGCGTTTCCTTGAGAGTTACGCCTCGGAACTCGACAGCCTGAATCGCGACCTGCTGATCGGCGTCACCAGCTTCTTTCGCGACCCCGAGGCCTTTGAGGCCCTGCGCAACGAGCATCTGGTCAACCTGCTGCACAACCACAACAAGGAAGACAAACTGCGGATCTGGGTGGCGGGTTGTTCCACCGGCGAAGAAGCCTACTCGTTGGCGATTCTGTGCCTGGAACTGCTCGAGCAGCTTGGCAGTAAGCTCGATATCAAGATTTTTGCAACCGATGTCGATCGTGAGGCGATTCTGGAGGCGAGCACGGGCATGTACCCGGAAAGCAGTGTCGCCAATATCGATCCGGCACTGCTGGCGCGCTATTTTTACGCCAAGGAAGAGGGCTATCAGATCAGCCGGCAGGTGCGCGAAATGGTGGTATTCGCCCAGCACAACCTCATCAAGGACCCGCCTTTCACCAATATTGACGTCATCAGTTGCCGCAACCTGTTGATCTACCTGCAGCCGGTGCTGCAAAAGCGCGTGCTGGAACTGTTCAATTTCGCCCTCAATGCCCAGGGCTTGCTGTTTCTGGGTAGTAGCGAAACCACCGGCGAGATGAGCGAGTATTTTGAACCGCTGGAGGCGCGCCAGCGCATCTACCAGTCCAATGGTCGGCGTCGCCCCGCCGATCTCAGCCCGGCCGCAGCCGATTATCGAATGCATGGGCACGCGCATTTTGGCCGTTCGGCTTTGCGCCAGAATGCGCTGCAGATGCACGAAGAAGAACGCCTGCTGGAACGTTTCATCCAGGGTATTTCAGACGATTATCTGCCCTTCAGCATGATCGTCAACGACAGGCTTGAGTTACTGCACGTGGTCGGAAAATCGCAGGATTATCTGCACTTCCAGTCGGGCAAGATGGTTAACGACGTGACCAAGCTGGCAACCAGGGATCTGGCGATTCCACTCAGCACCGGTTTGCAGAAGGTGCTGAAGAACGAGGCCGAACTGAATTACACCAATATTCATCTGCGCAGCAGTGACAAGGAGCAGGTCGTCAATATGCGCCTGCGGCCGTTGCCGGTTAAAAAGGGTCAGGCGCCGCTGATCGCCGTGTTCATCGAACCAGCGCGTGAGCCCGACCGCAGCGTCGAGGTCGATATTCAGAGCTATGACGTCGGCAAAGAGGCGGCGCAACGCATCAGCGATCTGGAGAACGAGCTGCAATTCACCCGTGAAAACCTGCAGGCCACGGTCGAAGAGCTGGAAACCTCCAACGAAGAGCTGCAGGCCACTAACGAAGAGCTGTTGGCCAGCAATGAGGAATTGCAGTCCACCAATGAAGAACTGCAGTCGGTTAACGAGGAATTGTATACCGTCAACTCCGAATACCAGGGCAAGATCACCGAGCTGACCGAGGCCAATAACGACCTCGACAACCTGCTCAAGAATACCCGCGTAGCGACCCTGTTTCTCGACGAAAACCTCGATATTCGCCGCTTCACGCCCGAAACCTCCCGGTTGTTCCGCATCATGGAGCATGACATCGGGCGGCCACTCGGCGACCTGTCGCATGAGTTCGTCAACGTCAACATCATGCAACTGGTGCATCGCGTTCAACTCGACAACCAGTCGCTGGAGCAGGATGTCATGGCGCGCGATGGACGTTGTTATCTGCTGCGCATTTATCCGTACCAGATTGCCCCGCAAATCTACACCGGGTTGGTGCTGGCCCTGATTGATGTCAGCAATCTGCGTAATACCCAGGCCAGTCTGATCGAACGCAACCTGCTACATTCATCCCTGCTTGCCAGCCTCACGGATGCCTATGTGCTGATCAACGCCCAGGGGCAGATCAGGGAAACCAATCAGGCGCTGGAATCGCTGCTGGGTTATACAAGTGACGAGGTCGTCGGGCAGAATGTATCGATGCTCATGAGCGGCAAGGATGCCGAACATCACGACGACTACCTCAAGCGCTATCTGGACACGGGTGAAACCCGCATCATCGGTAGCAATCGTCTGGTCAATGCGCGCCATAAAGAGGGATACCCGATGGCGCTGGTGTTATCGGTGACGCGCCTCGACCTCGGCGATGAAGTCATGTTTGCAGGAATGATGCGCCAGCCCATCGAGGCGCCTGTCTGATCGAGGTGGGCCGACACAGAACCAATGGACGAGTCAGCGCAATATAAACGTGGCAAAGCCGAACAGCTGGCCGAGCAACGGCTGCAGGAATTCCAGCAGCTGGATGAGCGTGGCAGGCAGGAGCTGCTGTCAGAGCTGCAGGTTCACCAGATCGAGCTGGAGATACAAAACCGCGAACTGCAGGAATCGCAGACACGCCTTGAATACCTGCAGCGCGAATACATGGCGCTGTACAATGCCGCACCCATTGGTTATGCCAGTCTGGATGATAACGGCCTGATTGTGCGCTGCAACCACACCCTGATGCAGATGTTGAATCAGGAGCCCGATCGTATCATTGGCCGGCCATTGTTGCAGTTCATTCACACCGACGATCACTCACTGTTCCTGGGTCGTTACCGCGCGTTTGCGCGGCAGCCGCAGGGCAAACATATCGACGTTCGTTTCGTTCCGGCCACACAACAGTCCGACAGCGGCCCCTTTATTGGCCGGATCCAGGGGCGGCGCATCATCAACGGCGAAAGCCCCGATGCATTGCGCCAGGAGTCTCTGCTGGTCGTTATCAGCGATATCACCCTGATCAAGCAGGCCGAGCAGGAACGCGAGCGCAGCCGCCAGGAGCTGGAACGGCTGGTTGAAGAGCGCACACGCGAACTCGATGCCGCGCGTCAGGAGGCAGAGCAGGCCAACATCGCCAAGTCACAGTTTCTGGCCAATATGAGCCACGAAATCCGTACCCCGATGAATGCCGTCATCGGCATGACGCATCTGGCATTGAAGTCCGACCTGAAAGACAAAACGCGAAGCCAGATCGAAAAGGTGCAACAGTCGGCGCGCACGTTACTGGGCATCATTAACGATATCCTCGATTTCTCCAAGATCGAAGCTGGCAAGCTGGGTATCGAGGTGACCGGTTTTCACCTGGCGACGCTTGTAGCTGATGTAATCCAGATGTTCGAGACAGACGCGAGTGAAAAAGATATACATCTATCCGCGCACATCAGCCCGGCGATTCCGCAAGTCGTGCACGGTGATCCATTGCGACTCGGTCAGGTGCTGACCAACCTGATCGGAAATGCCGTCAAGTTCTGCGTGCCCGATGGCCGTGTCGATGTGAATGTTGACTATATAAGCGATGTTGGCGACGAATTGCTGTTGCAGTTCAGCGTCATCGATACAGGGATAGGGATGACGCAACAGCAACAGGCCGCGCTGTTTACACCCTTTACCCAGGGTGACAGCTCAACCACGCGCCAGTTTGGCGGCACCGGCCTCGGTCTGGCGATTTCATCCAAGCTGATCGAGCTACTGGGCGGTGAGATTCGTGTCGACAGTGAGCCCGGTAAGGGCAGCGCATTTACCTTTACCATTCAATTGCAGAATATCCATACAGGTCGACAGGTCGAACCCTCACCGGCGATACAACACGGCCTGCTCGATTCGTCCTTGCAAAAAATAAAAGGCAGGCGAGTGCTTTTGGTGGAAGATAACGATATAAACCAGGAGCTGGTGCGAGAACTGCTCTTGATGCAGGGGGTTGAAGTGGTCACTGCCAATCACGGCGCCGAAGCGCTGGAGTTGTTAAAGGAAAACAGCTTCGACCAGATCCTGATGGATTGCCAGATGCCGGTGATGGATGGCTGCGAGGCCACCCGAAGAATTCGTGCCCAGACGCAATACCGGCACCTGCCGATCATAGCCCTGACCGCCAACGCGATGAAGGAAGACCGCGACAAGGTGCTGGCCATTGGCATGAGCGACTACATTGCAAAACCCATCGATCCCGATGAATTGTTCATCACCATGGCGCGCTGGATAGCGATCGAGCGCGACTGAGATTATTCGTCGGTCGTTCGGGCCGCCTTGCGCAAGCTCAATGTTCAGCGCCCCACGCCCGCGCTAGTTCAAGCGTTTTTTCGCTTTGCCGACGCAGCATTTCGGTATCGTCCGGCGAGCCGGGTTCCATCCACACCGACAGCTGTTTCTGCAGGCGTTTGGCTAACAGCTCGACATGGGCCGATGAATCATTCAGACAGGGAACATAATCGAAGCTTTCGCCGCCGGCAGCGAGAAAATCTTCCCTGCCCTCATTGGCAATTTCGTCGACGGTTTCCAGACAGTCAATGGAAAACCCTGGGCACACCACGGTGAGATGTTTGACGCCTTCGTTGGGCAGCGCCCCCCAGCGTTCTGCGGCATAGGGTTTGAGCCACTCCGCCGCACCGAAGCGTGATTGAAACGCCAGCTCCCATTCGGCCTCGCCCAGATTCAATTGCTCTGCGATCAGGCGAGCCGTTTTATGCGACTGACAAAAATAGGGGTCACCGTCAATCAGCGTTGCCTTGGGCATGCCGTGAAAAGAGATCAGCAGCTTGTCGCCGCGACCGTTTTGTTGCCAGCTGTGCTCGACCGAGGCGGCAATCGCACGAATGTAATCCGGGTCATCGTGATAAGGCCCCAGCACGTGCAGTTCCGGCACCCAGCGCCAACCCATGAGCTGACGGAAGACCTCTTCGGCGACCGTGCCGGTCGTGGCGCCCGAATACTGCGGGTACAGCGGTAGCACGATGATGCGTTCGGCGCCGTCGGTCTGAAGCTGTTGCAGCCCCTGGCGAATCGACGGATTGCCATAACGCATGGCCAGCAGCGTGCGCACCCGCTCGCCGAATAACCCCGCCAGATGCTTGCCGATGTTTTCGGTCAATGCGGCCGAACCGGACATGAGCGGTGAGCCCTGCTCGGACCACACACGTTGATAGGCGGCTGCCGATTTCTTCGGGCGTACACGCAACACGATGCCGTGCAGGATCATCTTCCACAGCAGTTTGGGAATCTCGACCACGCGCCGATCCGACAGAAATTCGGCCAGATAACGCCTGACAGCCGCCGGGCTGGGGTCATCCGGCGTACCCAGGTTGACCAGCAGTATGCCTGTCACCGGTTGTCTGCCATGTTTGAAATCGGTTTGGCCTTGAAATCGTTTGCTCACGTTGCTTGCTCTCGGGTTACATTGTAAAAAATCAGGTCACACAGCCCGTCTGGGCGTCGCGCCAAAGGGGGCGGTTTATATCTGCCCTAGGGTATTGCATCTGGCGCGCGTTACCAACAGTCATGTGTTGCGGGGCATGGCTGCCCCGGTTATTTCCAGCCAAACTGCCAGCGCTCGGCATCCATCAGTTCATGCCAATCGATTGTGGTGCTGCGACGGCTGAGCACGGCCTCTATCTCACAGGCAACGACTGTGTCGTTGTCATCCCGCAATAGCGCGGTCACCATGAAGTGTTTCTCCCGATTGCGCGGCTGGCTAGCGGTCCACTTCGAGCGCAGCAGCTTTTCCGGGTTGATCCTGTTCAGGTCTCCGGGCATTGTAAACGGCCCGGCGGATTGTCCTGTTCGCTGCGGGTGCAGGCCGGCTGTTTGAGCGCCGCTCTCAAGTCGTTCAATGCCGCCACCGAAAAGCCGCCGTCATAAAAGAACCGGATCGTACCGCGATCGCTCAATAATACCACGCGGGCATTGCCCGGCCGCTCGTTGCCGGTAAATGCCTGTACCCGTTCGCCATCCTCATACACGGTGATCACCACCGGCCACAAGGCCTGTGGTATGCCCGCGCGCATGCCGTTATCGATTCGTGACTGGAACAGGCGTGGAAAGAACCCCTGGATGGCCGGCAACTCGATCAACTTCACCCGCGTACCGGTCATGTCCAGACCAATCATCCAGCGATCGATATCGAACTGGGCATTCTGCCGGTAGCCGATGAGCAAAAGTGTTGGCTCCCCCTGCAGATCCTCCGGAATGCGATAGGCCCGCTGGTCGAGACTCTGCCCCTCGATACTGGGGAACACCTTGCCTGCGGGGTTCTGGTTCGGATACTCGGTGGCGCAAGCGCCCAGCAGTGACAGTGCGGTGACGGACGCTAGCAGGTGTTTCATTAATCGGGTCATGATTCGAATCTTACGGGCAGCTGTTAAATATACAGTGGGATATCGCCAGGCGCATTCAGGCATGGCTTATGTGAACCCAGCATGCAACAAGTCACGTGAAGATTTGATGAAGATCGTGTGTGTGAAAGCAGTGTGAATGGGGGCGAGCATCGCTGGTCGATGGCAGTCCCGTGCTGGCCACTGTGGCCAGAAAAACGGCTAAATTGAACCAGCCCCATTTCAATTGCTTTATACTCCCCGCGCCACAGGTCGCCCATGGTGATCGCTGTTTGTCCTGTAACCCATCGCAATTGTTAAACATGAACATCGCCCAACGTATCGCACAAGAACTGAATACCCGAATTGACCAGGTTGAAGCCGCCGTCGCATTGCTCGATGCGGGATCGACGGTCCCGTTTATTGCACGTTATCGCAAGGAAGCCACCGGCGGGCTGGATGATACCCAACTGCGCACGCTGGACGAGCGCCTGGTGTACCTGCGCGAGCTGGAAGAGCGTCGCACGGCAGTGCTCAAGTCCATCGACGAGCAGGGCATGTTGAGTGCGGAACTCAAGGCGGCGATCGATGCAGCGGACACCAAGACCCGCCTGGAGGACCTCTATCTCCCGTACAAGCCAAAGCGCCGCACCAAGGCGCAGATTGCGCGCGAGGCTGGCCTTGAGCCATTGGCCCATACCCTGCTTGAAGATCCGACCCTGGACCCGCAGCAACTGGCGCAGGACTATATCAATGCAGACCAGGGTGTCGAGGACGCCGGCGCCGCGCTGGATGGCGCCAGACAGATACTGATGGAAGAGTTTGCCGAAAATGCCGAGCTGGTGGGCAAGTTACGCGATTTTCTGTGGGAACATGGTCAGCTCAAATCCAGCGTGATCGATGGCAAGCAACAGCAAGGCGCCAAGTTTTCAGACTACTTTGAATTCTCCGAATCGATCAAATCCATTCCCTCGCACCGTGCTCTGGCCCTATTTCGTGGGCGCAAGGAAGGCTTCCTGAACCTGGATCTCGAATTGCCGCAGGATGCCGAGCTCAAGCCCGGCGAGGCAAGGATTGCCGAGCGAATCATCTGCAATCAGCTGTCCATCATTGATCAGGGCCGAGCGGCCGATGCCTGGTTGAAGGACGTGGTGCGCTGGGCCTGGAAGGTCAAGATCTTTTCGCACCTGGATACGGATCTCAAGCTGCGTTTGCGCGAAGCGGCGGAACAGGAGGCGATCAATGTATTTGCGCGCAACCTCAACGACCTGTTGCTGGCCGCACCGGCAGGGCCACGGGTCACCATGGGGCTCGATCCGGGTATTCGTACCGGGGTCAAGGTCGCCGTGGTCGATGCCACGGGCAAGCTGCTCGATTATGCGACCATCTATCCGCATGCGCCGAAAAACCAGTGGGATCAATCGATACATGCGCTGGCGCAACTGGCGACAAAACATGGCGTCGACCTGGTCAGCATAGGCAATGGCACGGCATCGCGCGAAACCGACAAGCTGGTGGCCGACCTGATGCAACGACACCCCGATCTGCGCCTGAGCAAAATCATGGTCAGCGAGGCCGGGGCCTCGGTTTATTCTGCCTCCGAAGTGGCGGCCAATGAATTCCCCGATCTTGACGTGTCGATACGCGGCGCGGTTTCCATCGCGCGCCGCCTGCAGGACCCGCTGGCAGAGCTGGTAAAGATCGATCCGAAATCGATTGGCGTGGGCCAATACCAGCACGATGTGTCGCAGGTTCGGCTGGCGCGTCAGCTCGATGCAGTGGTTGAAGACTGCGTCAACGCGGTCGGCGTCGATGTCAACATGGCTTCGGCCCCTTTGCTTGCGCGCGTGGCCGGGCTTTCGCTCAACATGGCCGCCAACGTGGTGGCGCACCGTGACCAGCATGGGCGTTTCAAAAACCGCAGGGAAATCCTCAAGGTGCCGCGCCTGGGTGACAAGGCGTTTGAACAATGCGCCGGTTTCTTGCGGGTAATGAATGGCGACAACCCGCTGGATGCCTCCGCTGTGCATCCGGAGGCGTACCCGGTGGTGGAACGTATTATCAGCCACACCGGGCGCGAGATCAGCGCGCTGATTGGTGATGCCGCGTTTCTGAAAACCCTGGCGGCCAACGACTTTACCGATGAGCGTTTCGGTGTGCCGACCGTCAAGGACATCATCAGCGAACTGGAAAAACCCGGACGCGACCCGCGCCCCGAATTCAAGACCGCCACCTTCAAGGAGGGCGTGGAAGAATTGAAGGATCTCAAGCCGGGCATGATTCTGGAAGGCGTGGTCACCAATGTCACCAACTTTGGCGCCTTTGTTGATATCGGCGTACATCAGGACGGCCTCGTGCACATCTCTGCATTGGCGGACAAGTTCGTCAAGGACCCGCACCAGGTGGTCAAGGCCGGTGAAGTGATCAAGGTCAAGGTCATGGAGGTCGATATCGCGCGTAAGCGCATAGCGCTAAGCAAACGGCTCGACGCCGAGATTGAACGCGATGGCCAACCGATTAAAAGTAAAAATTCCGGCCAACGCAGGTCGCCGGCGAACGCCCAGGGCCAGCCCCGGCGTCGCGCCAAAACACCCGGCCAGCAGCCGCCACAGGGCGCCATGGCCGAGGCGTTTGCCCGGCTGAAAAAGGGCTAGGGTTGGACGCTGTCGGATTGGGTGAGTGAACGGCTCTGATGTACTGCGACAGAGTTCACGTTCATTGCCATGAAGCGGCCGATTTCGATGGCATAAAGTGACAAACTTCGCCGGGATTGATCGCTAAAACAATATAAATTGGCTGTCTAAATACCTATCCACCGGGTTGTTCAGACCTTGTTCAGTGCTCGTTCAGTTGGCACTGGTTAGAGTCAGTGCAAACCCGTAACCCTCAAGTTAGGAGCCAGACCCATGAAGATCAAGACACAAGCCGCGCTGATCACCTGTTCGCTGTTGGCGGCGCCTGCCGCGTTTGCCCAGCCGCACGAAATCGTGCATGAACCGCCGCGTTACAATACCGAGTACGTGTACGCCAGGGTCACCCGGGTAAGCCCGGTATTCGACTACCTGAAACGCATGCAACCGGTCAGGGAATGCTGGGATGAACCGGTTGCCCAATCCGGGCAGTACTATCGCAACCCGGTTGGCGGTGCGCTCGCTGGCGGCCTTATCGGCGGCGCGATCGGGCACCAGATAGGGGATGGCCGGGGACGCGACCTGTCCACCGCGCTGGGCACCATCATCGGCGCACAAATGGGCCATGACAGCGCCTACTCGGATTACAACGGACCAACCCATTACCGGGAGGTATGCAAGGTTGTAGAAAAGGAGAATGGCTTCGAGGTCGTCCAGGATGGCTACCAGGTCAGCTATGAATACGAGGGCAAGGACTACCATGCCCGTCTGCCATATGACCCGGGCGATCGAATCAAGCTCAGGGTTCAGGTCAAAGCGCCTGACAGCAACTAACAGACCATTGCTGGCAAGCCCGCTGATATCAGGCAGGCTCGGAACCCGCGCAACCTGTAAAATGCGCCCCAAGCAAACCCAAAACCGGCCACCCCGATGGACCCAAACCATCAACTAAAGACCTTCATCCGCAGCACCCTGGGCTGCAACTGCCCCGACCCGGTATTCGAGCATATCGACATCAATAGCGATGATTCGCTAACCCGGATCGTGGTCGGCGGGCGCCTGCTGATCCATCTGGCACGGCCGAACCCGAACGCGCTTGATGACCGGTCCATCCCCGACCATGTCCAGCGCGGTAAAACCGAACGCGACGACAAAGCCTACAACCGCTTCCGCCTGGTCCTCGCTGCATCAGCCAGCGATGCGGCGAGGCGTGAGCTGTTCGAACTGGCGCGTGATGGCGACGACAAGCTACACCTGCATATCATCGCGCGCGACGAGCACGAACGCATTCTGTCGATCTGCCAAAACATGGTAAGCAGGGCGAACGCTTAAGTTGCCGCGCTACAGTGGCTATGGCACTATTTGTCTGCCACGGGCAGCTTTAATTCCTCGACTATATCCGCCAGCTTGTTGTAACCCTTCATGCGTTCGCCATCGGGCAGTATCAGCAACGGTGTGCCGCTGATGCCGATGCGGTTGCCGAGTTCGTAACCGGCGGTCACCGCAGCCGAGCGCGAGCAGTCACCACGGGTTTGCGGCAGTTGATTGTGTTCGAAATAGGCTTCCAGCGCCTGGTTCGGGTTGTCGGCGCACCAAATCTGGCTCAGCTCCTTGTGGCCGCGACCTTCCGCGCCCCTGCGCGGATAAGGAATGAACTGCACGCTAATGCCCCGGGCCTGCAGCGCGGGTACTTCGCTATGCATCTTGCGGCAGTAACCGCAGGAGGTGTCGGTGAAGATCGTTAGTCGGGTCTTCTCATTGCCCCGTGCGGCGTACAGAATGACATGATTGGGGGCAAAGTCACGCACCTGGTCGCGGGTGTATACGGCCTCGCTCAAACGGGTCAGGTCGGTGCCGTCGCTGAGGTCGATCATGCGCCCGGTGAAGGCATACCGTCCATCCTCGCTGAGATAGATGTAATCGTCGCGCACGCGCACCTCGCGAATGCCCGGTACCGGGGTTTTCATCGGGCTGCCGGGGTTGACGCGGGCCGCGCTGAGGTGATGTTCGAGCCAGTAGGTACCGGGGTAGGCGGCGTTTTCCATCACCGTGTCGGGCAGCTGGCGCGATTGCCACAACACGTAGGTGATGTCATCCCAGGTCGACTGGAAGAACGCGATCACCGCGTCGATCTCGACTTCGCTGATACGCCGCTTCATGGCCGGTTGCCCCTCGCGCTTGCGCCCGATTCGAATCTGTTCGCGCAGTTGCTCCAGTGAGTAGCGCCAGGCATAGGCATTGCCGTTGAGCGGTGGTGGCGGGTAGTCGCCGTCGGCATCCGGTCGCCGCCAGTTGGGGTCACCCTCGGCCTGGTCGCCATGGCAGCTGGCGCACTTGCGCTCGAAAATTTCCCGGCCCTGTTCAACCTGATCGGCCGTGTACCAACGCGTCACCTCGGCGCTGGCGCTGCTTGCAATAACCAGGAGTAGGGCGGGCAGGAGTCGCTGACGGATGTTCATGATGAGGCCTGTGGTAGCAAGTAGGTTTGCGAAACGTTGGACATAAACAATGGATGCATGATAGATCAATGCACCCAGGGCTATCAAAAGGTATCAATTCCGAGACCGCAAGGCTGCAGTGGTTGAAAACCCGCTGCGCCGGATTTATGGTTGAGGCACATTCGATGGAGGCCATAACGCTTGCCTTATTCTTTCCCAATGCCGCTGTTCGATTCGCACTGCCACCTCGATGACGAGCGCTTCGATGCGGACCGCGATGCGGTGGTCGAACGCGCGCGCCGCGCCGGTGTCGGTCGCTTCGTGATTGCCGGTACCACGCGTCGGTGCTGGCCTCGCCTGCGCGATACGGCGTCGGCCATCGACGGGGCCTACGCGGCCTATGGCTTGCACCCATGGTTCATGGCCGAGCACCAGCCGGGCGATGCCGAGGCGCTGGATGCCTGGCTCGATGCCAATCCGGCGGTGGCGCTGGGTGAATGCGGGCTGGACTTCTACCGCTCGCGCGACGACGAGGCCGCGCAGTTCACGCTATTCCGCGCCCAGCTCGATATCGCCGCCAATCACGACCTGCCGGTGATTCTGCATGTGCGTAAGGCCATGGACGAGACATTGTGCGAACTGCGCAACTCGAAGGTTCGCTCGGGCGTGGCGCACAGCTTTGCCGGCAGCCTGCAGCAGGCGCAGCAACTGGTCGATTTGGGATTCAAGCTGGGCATCGCGGCGACCGTGGCGTATGACCGAGCGCGCAAGTTGCGCGAGGTGGTGGCGGCCATTGCTCTGGATGCACTGGTCATCGAGACCGATGCCCCCGACCAGCCGGGTCCAGAGCATCGGGGCGGGCGCAACGAGCCGGGCTTTTTAACCGAACACCTGGCGGTCATGGCCGAAATCAGGGGCATGCAGGTCGATGAACTGGCCGTGCGTTTGACACGTAATACCGAGGCGCTGTTCGGGCTTTGACGGGGTTATCGAAGGCATTCGGCGCGGTTTTGATCGTGGTGGTTTTTGAGGCCTGGGGCTTCGCCAGAGACCGGGTGAATACCTGCCTGCGCCGGTATGACGGTGGAAGCGATAAAAGCAGGGTATCGGGTGAAGATAAACGGATAAAAAACGGCGCGTAAATACGCGCCGTTTGCAGTCATTCACAAGCCTGGTTTATTTCTCGCGGAATTCGTCGTGGCAGCCTTTGCAGGTCTTGCCCACCGCCTGCGCTTTGGGCTTCATCGCGTCCATACCCTTGCCGGCCACCGCGGCCAGCTCGTTGACGGCCTGCGCGTATTCCTTGCCGTACTTGCCGATTTCAGGATAGGTGGTCCAGATGGCCTTCTTGGAATCCGACTCGTCGGGGTAGGCATCGCTGTCGGTGCCCTGCGCCCAGGTCTCACCCATATCCAGGTCGAGCAGCGCTTTCAGGTTCGACGCCAGTTTGGCGGCCCGTTCCGCGTCGTAGGCGACCTCGCCCTTGGCCATGCCGAACAGCGGTACCGCGCTGTATTTACGCAGTTGCATTTCTGCTTGGCGGGCCTTGATCAGGCCAAGATTCGGGTCTTTTGCCGCGAAACCGGGCAGGGTTACAAGCAGGCCGGAGGCCAGCAGGATGCATTTGCAAAGAACGTTCATGTTTTGATGTCTCCTCAGTAGGGTGATCGTTGCCGCGACGATTATATGTCGTTGTCGGGCTGACCTTAAATGTTTCATTCAGCAACAGTTATTTCACATTTTAAGTGTCTGGTAAAGCCGCGGAACGCGCCGCGTGATGCCGGTAAATAACTGATAGGCGATGGTGTCGGCGTGCGCCGCGACCTCGTTGGCGCTGATCTGCTGGCCCCATAGTTCGACCCGGCTACCGGGCCCGGCCTGTGGAATATGGGTCAGGTCCAGCGTCAGCATATCCATCGATACACGGCCAATGATGCGGCTGCGGATGCCGTCCACCGCCACCGGCGTGCCGTCTGCCGCATGCCGGGGATAGCCATCGGCATAACCGATGGCGACCACGCCGACGCGGGTCGCCTGGCTGCAGCTGTAACGCGCGCCGTAACCGATGGCCTCGCCCGCGTCCAGATCGCGCACCGAGATAATCGCCGATTCGAGTTGCATCACCGGTTTCAATCCGTCGTTGTCGGGCGTCGCCGTGTCCAGCGGTGAGGCGCCATACAGCATGATGCCGGGGCGAACCCAGTCGCCATGTGTCGCAGGCCAGCCCAGTATCGCCGCCGAGTTGGCCAGGCTGACGGGCTGGCGCATGTCCTGACACACGCGGTGAAAGCGGGCAAGCTGGGTTTGCGTGGCGTTGTCGCGGGTCTCGTCGGCGCGTGCAAAGTGGCTCATCAATACGATGTTCTCGACATGCTTACAGGCCAGCAGCCGGGCGTGGGCCTCGGCGAAGTCGCAAGGGTCGAAGCCAAGTCGATGCATGCCGGTGTCGAGCTTGAGCCAGACGGTCATGGGGTTTGCTGGGCTGGCGTTTACCACCCAGTCGAGTTGCGCCTGGTTATGCACGACGAGACTGAAACCATGGGTAAACACCAGCGGCAATTCACTCGGGCTGAAGATGCCTTCGAGCAGCACAATCGGCGTGTGGATGCCCGACTCGCGCAGTTCCAGCGCCTCCTCGATGCAGGCGACGCCGAACGCATCGGCCTCGTTATGCAGGGCATGCGCCAGGGCGACCGCACCGTGTCCATAACCATTGGCCTTGATGATCGCGACCGCGCGGCTGTTGGCCGCCAGTGATTTGGCAAGGCGGTAGTTGTCGACAAAGGCGGCGCTATCGATGATGGCGCGCGTGGGTCGATACATGTTGCAGCTCCGAGATCATTTGGCGAAGGTGGGTTTATGCACGAATCACGCATAGTTGTAACCGTGCATCAATCTGATTGCAACGGATTATCGATATCCGTGGCGTATGGTTTAAGTTTTGTAACGACTCAGCGCATTCCATGGTTCGGTGGCTATAGCCCGGCAGGGAGACCTTTCCAAGGAACGCCGTGAATACATCCGTGTAGGCTCGGTTGCCGCATCCCTGCGGCAANCGTCCTTGCAAAGTGCTCCCTGCCGGGCATGGGACTTAGCTGTGAAAACACGCNGAGTAGTTACAACCTTTTTTAAAATCTACGTGCAGTGTGTTGCGTGATGCTGGTGGAGTGAAATAACCGCGGATATTCAGCTGCAGCGCATGCGTTTGGATGCTGGGGATGAAAGCGCAATACTTCAGCGCCTGATTAGCATCCTCGGCAACCACAGCAGATCCGGGTCACCCTTGCTCATTTCGGCCTCGACGAGTGGTAAAACATCGCCCTCTGGCGGCGCGGCAAGGATATTCAGATCAACTTCGTAGGCGCGGCCGACAAATCCATCGCCACTTCGCTGCAACCTGTAGTACAGGCCATTCCACGGGTCGATGCCGTAATCAGCAGGCCTGCGCCGAATGAACAGGAATTCATGTTCCAATGCGACGAGGCTGGTCGCGCTGATCTCTCGCTTGAGTGGGTAGGGATAAGGCAGATGACACAACATGTCGTTGCCATCGTCCATGCATTTGAACGGACGCATGGACAGGAAATAATCGCCGAAGGCCGCTTCGTTCATGCTCAACTGGTAACGCTTGCCATCGGCCTCGACGGTTAATCTGGCAATGTCATACGCGACCGACGCATCCGCGCTTTGCAGCAGCACCCGGTAAGCGGTCGGCTCAGCCGCAAAAACAAGACCCGGCAGCACGCATAAACCGAGTACTGTCCGGGTCAACTTGGGACCGATGAGGATGAGGAGGCGGTAACGATTTGGCCCGGCATCGTTAGCATACTTTCTGCTCAACAACATGCGCCAGGCGCATGCGGGATGAGGATTTGCCCGGCGGCGGAAAACCGCCGGGCGAGACCTTTGTCAGGTCAGTTTTCAACCTAGCTTTTGGGCAGCTTGAAGGTCCAGACCATACCGCCCTGGTTGAAGTCCTTGACGCGTTTGGCGACATCGCCGCCCCACAGCGGTACCGCACCACCCCAGCCGGAGACGATGGACAGGTACTGCTCGCCATCCTGTTCCCAGGTGATTGGCGAGCCGACAATGCCGGAACCGGTGTTGAACTTGTATTTGACCTCGCCGGTTTTGGCGTCAAATCCGATCAGGTAACCTTCCGGGTTACCAGTGAAGACCAGATTGCCGGCGGTGGCCAGCACCCCGCCCCACAGCGGCGCGTTGTTCTTGTATTCCCAGACGATTTTGCCTGTTTTCGGATCAACCGCCTTGAGTGAACCGATATGGCTGTCGTAGATGGCTTTGATGGTGAAACCCGAACCGAGGTAAGCCGCGCCTTTCTTGTAGCTGACGGGTTCGTTCCAGATATCCATGCCCCACTCGTTCGACGGCACGTAGAACAGGCCGGTATCCTGGCTGTAGGCGATCGGCATCCAGTTCTTGCCGCCGAGGAAGGAGGGAATGGCGAACACCGTCTTGCCTTTCTTGCCATCACCGGAATCGGCCGGATTACCCGGACGCATTTCCTCGTTGAAGATCGGGCGGCCATTGTCATCCAGACCCTTGGCCCAGTTGATCTTGGACACAAACGGGAAACCGCGAATGAACTTGCCGTTTTCACGATTCAACACGTAGAAGAAGCCATTGCGGTCTGCGGTAGCGGCCGCCTTGACGGTTTTGTTGCCGTCTTTGTAATCGAAGGCCACCAGCTCGTTGACGCCGTCGTAATCCCAGCCATCGTGCGGTGTGGTCTGGAAATGCCAGACGATCTTGCCGGTATCCGGGTCGATCGCGACGCGCGAGGAGCTGTACAGGTTGTCACCCGGGCGCAGGTGCGAGTTCCAGGGCGCAGGGTTACCCGTGCCGAAGAACAACAGGTCGACATCCGGATCATAGGTGCCACCCAGCCAGGTTGCCGCGCCACCGTTCTTCCACAGATCGCCGGGCCAGGTCTTGTTGGCCGCACCACCGGTGATGCCGTTGTCCTTGCCATTGAGGGTCCCCATGTGGCCCTCGACCATCGGGCGGCTCCATACCAGCTCGCCGGTTTTGGCGTCACGCGCCTCGACCTTGCCGACGATACCGAATTCACCGCCGGATACGCCGGTAATGACCTTGCCTTTAACGATCAGCGGCGCAGCTGTGTAGGAGTAACCGGCCTTGTAATCGCCCAGGGTTTTTTTCCACTTGACATTGCCGGTCTTGGCATCGAGCGCGACCAGTTTGGCGTCAAGGGTGCCGAAGTAGACCATGTCATCGAAGATCGCCGCACCGCGGTTGATGACGTCGCAACAAGGCATAATGCCATCGGGCAGGCGTGCATCGTATTGCCACAATTCGTCACCGGTCGCCACATCGATGGCGAAGATGCGCGAATAGGATGCGGTCACGTACATCACACCATCCTTGACGATGGGCTGTGATTCCTGACCGCGCTGTTTCTCGCCGCCAAAGGAGAATGCCCACACCGGATGGATTTTCTTGACCGTATTGCCGTTGATCTTGTCGAGCGGGCTGTAACGCTGACCGCGCGGTCCAAGCCCGTAAGACACCACATCCCCGGTGGTTTTCTGATCGTTTACGATATCGTGGTCAGTGACGCCGGCGTGTGCGGACATGGCCGCGGCGCCGATCAACTGACTGGCGATGAAAGAAATGCCCACAATCTTGGTGGACAGCCTGGGTAGTTTTGTCATTATCTGGCTCCTCATGGTAGTTATTAACTGTGTGTGATTGCTGGATCGTCGACCTGTTGACCCGACGGGTAACCCCGCAACGGCGGCTACAAACCCCTGTTGTTTTGCACGACCGCGACCAGCCTGCCAGGCAGTATGGGTTCACGGCGCCAGCCAGACAATCACACCTAGGTTCAATTTTTTTAGTTACTTAGTAGTAGATGGCCGTGCATGACCATCATTGGTATGCGGCTGGCGTTTCATAGTGCAACTGGTATTGCTCAAAAACCCTGGCCAATTCACCGGACTGGATCAGGCTGGTCACGGCATCGCCAACGGCATACCCCAGCTGACGAAAATTGTGGCGCACGGCCAGCCCGATATCCCAGGCGGAGTGGCCAATGGCTTCCAGCCCGTCTGCAGACAAATCAAAGGATTCACCCCGCAGGCCCCACAGCAGCTGGCTGCGTGTGCCGACCACGGCCGCCACCTTGCCCTTGACCAGATCATCCAGCGCCGCTGGAATGCCTGGATAATGCTCGATCTGGTCGCGCAGGCGGCCACGCAGCGCACTGGAGAGAAAAAAATCCGGCAGGGTATCGATCTCGACAGCGATCGGCATGTACATGAAATTGGCCAGATTGCGCACCTCACCGGTTTGCTCGGTGTCACGCGCAATCCACCAGCGCTCGCGATGATAGGGACCGAACATCACCACCATCTCGTTTTTAAGCTGACCGTAACCATCCATCATGCGCTTGTATTCCGGGTCGTAAGGCACGCGCATCATCAGGTCGGCGATGCGCCGGTTGAGATAATGGCCCTTCCACACAGCATTGCGCAGGTCATCATCCAGGGTTTCATCGGCGTTGAACCAGAACCAGCGCGGCTCGACCCCGAGTTCGCGCGCGATCAGCTTGCCAACCTCGATGTCGATGCCGGCCGGCTGACCATCCTGCTTGAAGGAATATGGAGGGAAGTCGTTGTAGACGGCGATCTCGATATAACCGGAATCGATGACCTCGTCGTAACTGCGGGCATGCGCGACCTGCCCCAGGCATAGCAGGGACAGCAGAATAACGAACGCTCGTGCGAAATCGCGCTGAAACAGAGCGGTGACGCGGTAACTCACTCGTCGTACTTGCGCGTATCGATGTAGCTGCGAATCGCCCACATGGCCTCCTGGCTCAGGATACCTTCGAACGGCGGCATGTAAACACGGCCGTCAACCACCGCGCCGTTACGCACGCGCATCATAAACCACTCGTCGGCTTCGGCCGCTGAACCGAATTCGTTTTCATCATTGAGTTTGCGCAGATCAGGCGTGATACCGCCAGACACCACTTCAAGGCCATGACAACGCGCGCAGTTCTGGTTATAGGCGGACGAACCGATGCGAATCGCCTCGGCATTGCCGCGGTAGGGGTTTTCTTCCCGCCATTCCTCGCCCAACTGGGGCAATGTTTCGGTATTAACCGCTTGCGGGGTGACATCGCCATGAGCCATCAGCCCTGCGCTGTAAAACAGCGAAGCAAGCAGAGATACAATGGCGGTCAGTGTGGTTGCTGTTTTCATAAAAGTCCCATGTGCGTTTTGAAAAGCATGATGGATTTTGCCGCGAATGGCCATTAACACAATTCTGCTTTGGTCGCTGTTTGTCCCCTTTTAGTCGTAGTCAATTGGTCGCATAGAGGCAGCCCCTGCGCCAAACCTAGTACCAAAGTAGTAATTTTTTTACTCCCTCGGTAGTGATTATTTTATGCTTTGTGTGAATTGCCATCAGCGTCAGCCGTATTAAGATGACAAATATTTCGTCGAGCGTAAAGACCTTGCAGGCTGCCACCCAATTTTCACCTTTAAAATTCATTACACGGCTAGTGGGTGGTTTCCTGTGCCTGATGGCTACAGCGGCACCCGCATTGCAGATCGATGTTTTGTACCTCAAGCAAATCATCGATAAACCTCCGGTACTATCCAACATCCTTCCCGATGCCGAGGACAGCGGACAACAGGGCGCGCAACTCGCCATCAACGACAATAACAGCGCGGGGCGTTTCCTCAAGCAACGCTACTCGCTCGAAATATACGAATCGAAATCCCCCCAGGAATTGACCGAACGCGCCAGGCAATGGATTGCTTCAGGTCAGGCGCTGATCGTCGCCGAGCTGCCCGCTGCAACCCTGAGCAAGCTGGCGCAGCAGCCATTCATCAGCGGCCACAGCATCCTGTTCAATGTCGCCGCCATGGATGACTCGCTGCGCACGACACAATGCCGTAGCGGCCTGCTGCACACCGCGCCCAGCCGCGCGATGTTGAGTGATGCGCTGATGCAATTCCTGGTATTCAAACGCTGGAAGGAATGGTTTCTGATCAAGGGTGGACGCGACGAGGATATACTGTTCGCGAGCGCGCTGAAACGCTCGGGCAAAAAATTCGGCGCCAAACTGGTCGCGGAAAAAACCTGGAGCTTCGATACCGACCTGCGGCGCAGTGCCGCGCGCGAGATACCGGCCTTCACCCAGGGTGAAGACTACGACGTGATTGTCGTCGCTGACGAGTCAGGCGACTTTGGTGAGTATCTGCCCTATAACAGCTACCTGCCGCGCCCGGTAACCGGTACCCAGGGCCTCAAACCCCTGGCCTGGCATCGTGTCGTCGAGCAATGGGGCGCGGCCCAGTTGCAGAGTCGCTTCGAAAAACTGGCCGGGCGCTGGATGAACAGCCTCGACTACAGCGCATGGCTGGCCCTGCGCGCCATCGGCGAGGCGGTAACCCGCACCGCCGCCAACGACCACAAAACCCTGTACGCCTACCTGCTCGGCGCGGAATTTGAGCTGGCCGGGTTCAAGGGCCGCAAACTGAATTTCAGGGACTGGAACGGCCAGATGCGTCAACCCATTCCACTGGCGCATCCTCGCGCGCTGGTTGCCAACGCGCCGCTGGAAGGCTTCCTGCATCCACATTCGGAACTCGATACGCTGGGTTTCGACCGCCCTGAGGTTTCCTGCACCTTTGCCCCTTCACTGTGAGGAGAGAACCACAATGAAAACGATCCGGATCAGCGTGCTGCTTGCACTATTATTGGCATTCAACAGCGCCGCCCATGCCGCACGCCTGTATGTCTCCAATGAAAAAGACAACAGCTTGTCGATCATCGACATGAACAGTCTGGAAGTGATCGATACGATCGAGGTCGGTCAGCGTCCTCGCGGCATCACGTTCAGCAAGGATTATACGAAGCTCTACATTTGCGCCAGTGACTCTGACACCGTTCAGGTTCTTGACGTGGCAAGCAACCAGATCATCGCCAATCTGCCTTCGGGTGAAGACCCCGAACAATTCGCCTTGCACCCGAATGATCGGCATCTGTACGTGGCCAATGAGGACGATGCCGTCGTCACCGTGGTCGACACCGAAACGCGCACGGTGCTGGCGCAGATCGATGTCGGCGTCGAACCTGAAGGCATGGCGGTCAGCCCCGATGGACGCTGGGCGATCAATACCTCGGAAACCACCAACATGTTGCACTGGATCGATACCTCGACCTATGAACTGGTCGATAACACCCTGGTCGATCAACGCCCGCGCCATGTCGAGTTCAGCGACGATGGCAAGACCCTGTGGGCTTCCTCCGAAATAGGCGGCACAGTGGCCGTGGTCGATGTCGAAAGCCGCAAGGTGATCAAAAAACTGAACTTCAAGATCGCCGGTGTCACGGCCGACAGAATCCAACCCGTAGGCATCAAGCTGACCTCGGACCAGAAAACCGCGTTCGTCGCGCTGGGTCCGGCCAATCATGTCGCTGTCGTCGACACCGCCAGCTACGAGATCAGGAAATACCTGCTGGTCGGCCGGCGCGTGTGGCACATGGAATTGACCGACGACGACAAATTCCTGTTCACCTCCAACGGCGTCAGTGGCGACGTGTCGGTGGTTGATGTCGACAAGCTCAAGGTCATTAAATCGATCAAGGTCGGTCGCTATCCCTGGGGACTGGCGATCAAGCCGTGAACGCGCTCGAGATTCAGCAGTTATCGTTCCAATACGGCGCGCGCCAGGCGCTGGATGACATCAGCTTTGCATTGCCCGAGGGCAGCTTCTGCGGCCTGCTGGGCCCAAACGGTGCAGGCAAGACCACGCTTTTCGCGCTGCTGACCCGGCTGCTGTCGAGCCGCCAGGGCCAGATTCGCATCTTCGGCCAGTCACTCGAAGACAATCCGGGTCAAGCGCTGCAGTCGATGGGCATGGTGTTCCAGCAAAGCACCCTCGACCTGGATCTGTCGATTGAACAGAACCTGAGCTATCACGCTGCATTGCATGGCCTGTCGCGAGCGCAGTCGCGTGACAGCATCGAGCAGCAACTGCAACGATTCTCGATTGCCGAACGCCGTCATGAACGCGTGCGCCAGCTTAATCAGGGCCATCGTCGGCGTGTCGAATTCGCCCGTGCGCTGTTGCATCGGCCACGCCTTTTATTGCTCGATGAGGCTACCGTGGGTCTGGATGTCGAAACGCGGCACATGATCAACCAGCATGTACGTGAGCTTTGTCACGACCAGGGCGTGACCGTGTTATGGTCATCCCACCTGGTGGACGACATCCATGACGATGACCCGATCCTGTTGTTGCAACAGGGCCGCCTGCTCGCCCAGGGGCCCTGCGCCCCGGTCGTGGCGCAACACGACTGCGCCAGCCTGCACGAACTGATGCTCAAGGTCAGCCCGAGGGCGGCATGCGCCTAGCCGCCTATCTGCACGCCTTCAACGGTATCCTGTATCGCGAGCTTTATCGCTTCCTGCAGCAGCGTTCGCGCCTGCTCAGCGCGCTGGTGCGACCCTTATTGTGGCTGGTGGTATTCGCAGCAGGTTTTCGTGCGGCGCTCGGTATCTCCATCATCCCACCCTACGAGACCTACATCACCTACGAGGTTTACATCACGCCCGGGCTGCTCGGTGTGATACTGCTGTTCAACGGCATGCAAAGCTCGTTATCCATGGTCGTCGATCGCGAGATGGGCAGCATGCGTGTATTGCTGACCAGCCCGTTGCCGCGCCCTTTTCTGCTGTTCAGCAAGCTCATGGCGATTGCCGTCATTTCGGCGATACAGGCCTACGTGTTTCTCGTCGTCGCCTGGTTTTTCGACGTACACCCGCCCGCCATCGGTTACCTGACGCTGTTGCCGGCCATGGTATTGAGCGCGCTGATGCTGGCGGCGATCGGACTGTTCATCTCGTCGCTGGTGCGCCAGCTCGAAAACTTTGCAGGGGTCATGAATTTTGTCGTGTTCCCGATGTTTTTCCTGTCTTCTGCACTGTACCCGTTATGGAAAATGCAGGAGGCGAATGAATGGCTGTACTGGGTCTGCAGCATCAACCCGTTTACCTACGCCGTCGAACTGATGCGCTTTGCGCTGTACCAGCAATGGAACGGCCTGGCGCTGGCGGTAGTGCTGGGATCGACCCTTGGTTTCACGCTGGCCGCGATCGCAGGGTACAATCCCCGCAGTGGCCTGCTTGGTCGCAAGCAAGGTCCGGCATAAACAAAAAAATGGATTCACGAAAATCCACTATTCCCGGGGAGGAGTAACACATGAACAAGATTCTGATCGCCGATGACCACCCGCTGTTTCGCGATGCCATCAAGTCCATCGTCACCGAGGAGTTCGATGGCTACACGATGCTGGAGACCGCCACGCTCGATGATGCGATCAATCTGGTCGACGATAATCCCGACATCGACCTGATCCTGCTCGACCTCAACATGCCCGGCATGGAGGGTCTCACCGGCATTGTCAAAATGCGCAACCACGCCCCGGAGATTCCGCTGGGCATCATCTCCGCCGAGGAGGACAAAAGCGTCGTGCTGCAAACCGTGGGTTACGGCGCGGTTGGTTTCATCCCCAAGTCATCTCCGCGCGAAGTGATCACTCACGCCATCAGTCAGATTCTCGACGGCCAGGTGTACATGCCGGCTGACATCATTCGCAGCGGCCCGATGCACAGCGGGATGGGTTCAAACCGCAATACCCACGACGTCGATCTGCGCAACATGTCTTACCTCACGCGCAAGCAGTTGCAGGTGTTCGAACAGATGGCCAAGGGCAAGTCCAACAAACAGATTGCATACGACATGAACATCGCCGAGACCACCGTCAAGGCGCACGTATCCGCCATCCTGCACAAGCTCAACGTCAAGAACCGCATCCAGGCCGTGTTATGTGCATCGAACATCGATTTCGACCAGTACCTGCAGGGCTCGCGTTGAGGAGCTAGGCCTGCATAGGGTTATCGGGAACGAGCATAATTATTTGCCATGGCTGGATTGAAATAGATCTGCTTACCATGTTCAGCTATTGGCAGGAAAGCGGTCGAGTTCGATCTGGCCGCAGAATAGTTCGTTAAATCCACCGATACGTCATGAACTGGCATTCAATACCTGCTTTTCCCATTGGGTACTGCGGCCCGCAGTAAGCGTTGATATTTAAATTTCATCGACTCCCGATAAACTTCGCGACCCGTTTAACCTGAATCATGCGTCCCCGCATCTGGATCACCACGACTTGGAACATCAGCCGAAAAGGCATGGCATAAAAAATCAAACCGAGTATAGTGAAAAAACAGGTGGCATCATGAATCACATCGACTTCCCGAACACGACAGTCCGCCCACGTTCAACGCCGATTGTCTCGACATCCCCCGCCCGGCAGCGCCGCTTCGATGCTATTTTTCGTTCCCGCAATCCAGCCCGGCTTTTGTATGCCCTGGCGTTACTGCTGTTACCCGCGCTCGCATTCGCCCAGGTACCGTCCTATCGTGTCAATCACATGGGACCGGGGCACGGCAGCATGAATAACCCGGGTGTCGTGATCGGCAACGAACGTGCTTCGGGCCCCGGCACACCCTGGGTTAACAACGGCTCCGGCCAGCTGCACTTGCCACTGCCGGCGAATGCCAGCGCCGCAAGCGTGGCCGACATCAACGACGCCGGCGTCATCGTCGGGTCGGTCGATACAGACGGGGATAGCGTCAATGATACGCCGGTAAAATGGACCCCGACCACACAAGGCAGTTACTCCGTAGAGGCCTTGCCGCTGGCCGGAAAGGCAACCCGTGGAAAGGCGATCGCAATCAATAACAAAGGCATCATCCTCGCCGAGGGCTTCGGCATCGATTTCTTGCCCACCTACACGGCCTACGTCATCGACAATGCCCGGGTGACGCACCTGCGCTTGTTCAACGCACGGGATATCAATGACAACGGCATCATCCTGACCAAAACGGGGATGTACGACTACAACAACGCCAAACCGTTAGCGTTCGCCCCGCTGCCGAACCATATGCCCAATGGCCTGCTCTACCCGGCATCGATCAACAACAATAACGAGGTCGTGGTGAATATCTGGACCACCAACATGTCACACACCTCGTATCATGCGATTGGCATCTACAAAATCGGCAAAGGCTGGGTGCCTTTCATGGATGTACAAACCACCCATTCCGCGGGCAGCATGAACGATAACGGCGACATTGCCCTGCCGTCGAAAAACCCCGGATGCGGGCTGGTCTACCTGAACAAACTCAACCGGTTTTTTTGCCCGGCATCACTGCTCGACGGCGCCTCGCGTCACTGGACCGTCAGCAGCGCTTCGGTCATCGCTAACGATCGCAGCATACTGGCGCGCGGCGCCAACCCCAGGCAATCACAATCCGGCCTCGTTCGCCTGTCCAGGACCGGTGATCTGGCGCCGCCCCAGACGCCGGTCAGTTTTGTCGCAAAGCTTCATGAACCGACATTACAGCAACCGTTCAACAGCATCGACCTGTCATGGAGACCCGCCGACTCACTGAGCGAACGCTACATCGTTGAGCGCAAAAGCCCTGCGGATACGGATTTCGTCGTCATCGCCTCGACGACCAATCGATTTTACCGGGATACCAACATCGATAGCGGCAAGACCTATGCCTATCGCATCTCGGCAGTCGCTGCCGCCGGTAGCTCAACGCCATCGCCGATTATTTCCGTCCCCGCCCCCAAGCCTGTGGATAATCCAGCGCCCGTGATCCTGTCGACATCCGTGCAAGATGGAGAGGTCATTCCAAAGGCAAAACCTTCACGGCCCTGGATGTAATCATCCATTTCACACCACAGGATGCGGAATTATCGAGGTCAGATGAACATTAATTTGTCTTCTGGACCAGACAGAATTTGTAGCGCAGAACTGTTTGCGAGTCAGACTGCTTTGCTCATATTCGTTGATCAGGCTCTGCCATTCACTTGCCTTTTTACGTGGCCGGCTTAGGGAGGAATTTCTTGGTAGCGTCATCATGTTTGCTCCGATCACTGGTAAACATGGCGGCTACTGTAGATAAAAAAACACACCCAACATACAACGGCATCGTTTGACCGGTTACCCTCATCCGGAATATCTAAGTTTGGGTCGAGAAAAGGCAAGTCGACTGAAGAGATACCGAAGTCTATTCAAGGCGAATGTGGAGGACGAATTGCTGAGTGAAATCCGATCAGGGATAAACAAGGGTTTGGCGCTGGGAAACGATCGATTCAAGGATGAGATCGAGCAATTGACCGGCCGGCGTGTGAGACCCAAAAATGCAGGCAGACCAGTTGGGTGGCGTAAGGCAAAGAGCAAGCGAGCATAGTTTTCAACCACTCCGAATGGCGCAAGATGCTTGTCTTTTATACGGCATGGCCGTATACTGGGTTCGCATGATATTCATTGAAGCCACCACCTTTTCCAAGCTTCTCCCTAAATATCTGACCGACGAGGAGTACCGGACTTTGCAGACCTACCTCATGCAAAAACCCGATGCAGGTGACCTCGTTAGAGGATCCGGCGGTGTGAGAAAAGTGCGCTGGGCGCCAGAGGGTAAAGGTAAAAGTGGCGGGATCAGGGTTATCTACTACTGGAAAAGGCCGGATCACGAAATCTGGATGCTAACGATTTACAGCAAGTCGGAGCGCTCCACTATCCCAGGTCACGTCTTGAAACAAATCGCGGAGGCAATTGATTATGAGTAAGCGCGATATCGGTGCTGAAATTCTGGATGGCATTAAAGAAATTAAGGAGTACAAAAAAGGGCGAGTTCAGTTAAAGGTCACGGAGCTTTCCGAACCTTCCCCTCCGAAAATCATCCGCTCCAAACTGAAAATGTCTCAATCAGCGTTCGCCGCGTTGCTAGGCGTCAGCATGCGGACTCTCCAGGACTGGGAGCAAGGCCGCAGGGAGCCGCAAGGCCCGGCGGTTGCATTGCTTCGGATCGCGGAACAACACCCGGAGGTATTCGCTCAACTTCACTAGCCTTTCGATGTATGAAAAGGCCGGCAACGGCCGGTTTGGGTCGATAGCTGAGGAAAGCATTCGCCGAAAATCTCGATCCACGAATGACCGGAATTGTCGCATCTGCAGACATATAGAAATAACCCAGATGCATCAGCTTCCCTGCCCCTGATTCCGAATGATCCACTATGCGATGCCTTCAGACGGTGGATGAGCTATCGCGCAAACTTACGGCGCAAGGTAAAACCGGCAAAGGCATTACGATCAGGGGCGGGTTCGTAATAACGCCCGCCGAAGGCGTTGATGCGGATGTTGTTGTAATAGAATTCGTCGGCCAGGTTGTTGATGCCCAAAAAGCCGGTGAACTCCCATTTGCCCTGGTAGGAACTGTAACCAAAACGCAGATCGGATACGACGCTGGAAGACACCTGTTCGCTATTGGAATTATTGGCATACAACTCGCCGGTATAGGTGTTTTTCAATTCGGCGTAGTACCCACCCTGTCCTTTCCATGACAGATCCAGTTGCAGCAGATGTTCGGGGATACCCGGCGTTCGCTTGCCGTCATACACGTTGCCGTTTTCATCGGTGAAGCGATCGAATTTGAAATCAGACCAGGTGTAGGCCAGCGCCAGCTCGTACTCTGGCGTCAGCTTGCGGCTGAAGGCGATCTCCACTCCATCGCGGCTCGACGAGCCCGCATTGCGAAAGAAGGTGCGCCCCGGTTGCGCGGCCAATTCGAACGGTGTCAGCTCATCGTCGATGTCGATATGAAACACGGCCACTTCGAAACGATGGTCATCGCCCTGGCGTTTCAGACCAACCTCGTAGTTCATCGATTCCTGTGGGTCGAGCACCGGGTTGAAGCCGCCGCCGGTCGGGTTGGCGAATTCGGTGGTGGTTGGCGTTTCAAAAGCGTTAGAGATTGTGGCGTAGTAACGGGTTTGTTCATCCCGTTTGAAGCTGATACCGATCATCGGGCTGAAATGATCCAGCGCCACCTTGCCCGAGTCATCGCCGTCGCCCAGGAAGGCATCGCTGACATCGAATTCAACATCGTCGTAACGCAGTCCAAGCGTCAGTTCGGTGCTGTCGGTCAGGCGGGTTTCGTTCTGTACGAAGATACCCAGCGAGGTCACCAATTCGTTTTGTGCCAGGCTCAGGGCGCCGGTTTGACCCAATAGATTGTTGAAACGTTTGCGGTCATCATCCTGCCGATCATAATCGACACCAATGGCCACCCGATTGACCCTGCCAGCGACATCACCACTGCGGATATATTTAACCCCGCCACCGACAAAACTGCGTTGCAGGTCGACTATGCCCCCGTTTTGCAAAGGCAGCCGGTTGCTGAAATCGCGATCGGTATGATACACGCGGGTCTCCAGCTCGGCGCCTTCACCCATGCGCATTTTATGCAGCAGGCCGATGCGTGTCTGTTCAAGGGCTTCACCGGCATCGAAACTGACATTCTGCGCGCGCGCCTGTTGCGGGTTTGCCTGCGCATCCTGCGCGGTAATGCCGCCGGGATCATTGGCAACCGGCTGGTCGGTGTAATGCAGCGTGGCCAGCAGGCTGGCGTCATCAGACAGCTTGAAATCGAAGCGACCGTTGAGCTGGGTGTTTTCGAAATCACTGTGGTCACGATAGCCATCCAGCGATGTGTCGGACAGGTTCAGCAGGTAGTTGACCTTGCCACTGCCGCCACCGACCTTGACCTGGGGTTTGGTGTAGCCGTAATCGCCTGCAGTCAGGCGGAATTCGGCGAACGGCAGCCCCGTGGCCTGTTCCGTTTCGACCAGTATCGCCCCGCCTGAGGCGTTACCGTACAGCGACGATGCCGGCCCGCGAATGACCGTGATGCTGCGCGCCGAACCTATATCCACGCCGTCGACCGAACCCTGGCCGTCGGCCAGTGTTTCAGGAATGCCGTCAACGATGATCTTGATGCCACGGATGCCGAAAGCCGCGCGCGCGCCGAAGCCGCGAATCGATGCGCGCAGATCCTGGGCGAAATTGTACCGATTGAGCACAAACAGACCGGGGATCAGCTTCAGTGGCTCATCCAGCCCCAGTTGTTCACTACCGAGCTGTATATCGTCCTGTCCGACCTGGCTGACCGCGGCGGGGATATCATCGAGCGGTTTATCGACGCGCGTCGGATTGATGGTGATGGTCATCGGCGCGCTGTCGCCCTGTTGGGCGAACAGCGGGTTAAAAAAAATGGCGCAAGAAACAATCAGCGCTGTCCGCACAGGCAGTAGGTTCAGCTTCACTTCATTATCCTGGACTGGTGGTGACAGGGTAGCGCTTGCGGACTTAGCCAGTCTTGCAGCGCACCCGAGGTTATTAAATTATTCGTTGTGCCTGCATGTTACTGCGCGCATGGCTGAGGGCAATACGTATTTCGTAGCGCTGAGCGGCTGTCGAACTACTACTTTAGTCGTAAGGTAACGCGCAATAACTGGCCAGCGCTTGCGGAAGAACGTCCGCTTTCAGGACTGGGGCATAGCTGCCTGCATCAGGTGGTTCATGGCAAGCTTCAACTTCACCGGTTTGATCGGTTTGTTCAACAGATGGTAACCCAATTCGCGCGCCTGCTGGCGCAGTTCGCTGGTGTAATTGGCAGTGATCAGCAACACGGGTACCGGCTGTTCGCATCGCTGGTTGATGCGTTGCACCACGTCAAGCCCGGTTACATCATCATCGAGGTGATAATCGGCGATGATCAGGTCCGGAACCTGGGCAAATCCCTGTTTTATCACTGCATCAATCTGGGGATTGGTCTGCAGCGTATCGACCACACAGCCCCAGCCCTGCAGCAGGGTGCGCATGCCTTCACAGATGCTTTCATCGTTGTCAATGACCAGCACACGCCTGTTGGCGCCAATCAGATCGTGCGTCGATTCGTGATGCAGCAAACCCTCACTTTCCTGTTGCTCGAATTGTGTTGCATACGGGATCAGCACCGAGAAACAGGACCCTTCACCCACACGCGAGGATACCTTGATGGGATGATCGAGTATGCGCGAAATCTTGTCGACGATGGCCAGCCCCAGGCCCAGACCACGATCTTCGCGGGAGGCATGACTCTGGCCCCGATGAAACTCTCGGAAGATCATTTCGAGATCCTGGCCGCTGATCCCCGCACCGGTGTCTATAACCTGAATTTCCAGTCCATTCGCCCGTCGCCGCGCACCCAAAAGCACACGCCCTGATTCGGTATATCGAAACGCATTGGTCAGAAAATTACGCAGTATGCGCGCCAGCAACTGGCTATCTGACAGTATTGCAACGCGCGACTTGATATAGCGGAATTGGACCCTGCCACCTTCACATTGCTGGCGAAATTCATTGGCCAGATTGCCGAGCAGATCATCCACCTTGAATACACCCGGCTCCGCCTCGACAACCCCGGCATCGAGTTTTGAAATATCCACCAGCGCACTGATCAGCGACTCGATGTTGTTCAGCGAATAACTCAGCGATTTGACCAGATGATGGGTGTCGGGCGGTAACTCACGTTCCTGCAACGACGAGGCAAACAGGCAGGCGGCATTGAGCGGCTGCAGCAGGTCATGGCTGGTTGCGGCGAGAAACTTGATTTTGCTCAGATTGGCTTCTTCGGCCTCGCGTTTGGCCTGTAACAGGCTGACCTCGACCTGGCGTCGTTCTGAAATCTCATCGCGCAACTTTTGGTTGATCTCGGAAATCTGACGCGTGCGTTCATGTACCCTGTCTTCAAGCGTGTCATAGGCATCCTTCAACGCCTGCTTGGTCTTGCGCTGACGCGTCACGTCCTGTTCAAGGGCGAAGAAACCGATGATCCTGTTGTTGTTGTCGTTGTGCGGCACGTAGGTTTTCTGGATGATGCGCTGCGTCTCGTCGGATGTCATCTCCTCAAATTCGAATTCCACGGTCTGACCTTGCAGGGCCTGCTCAACGTGTGCCCGGTGTTCGTCAAAGGCCTGTGCGCCGAGCACCTCGGCCATGTGCTGGCCAACGATCTTTTCACGACGGGTGGCGTACCAGGTTTCGAACTGCTGGTTGGCGAAACGATAACGCAGGTCCTTGTCGATGTAGGAGATCAGCGCGGGCACCGCATCCGTGATCAGGCGAATGCGGCGTTCACTCTCGCGCAACGCACCCTGCTGCTGGCTGCGCTCGGTGATATCGGTATAGGTGTTGACAAAACCGCCGCCCGGCACCAGATGGCGGCGAATGAGAATGACGGAGCCGTCACTCATGACCTTTTCATGTTCCTGGATCGACCAGGTGCGTGAACCCTTGCGCGTGCTCGATGGTTTGAATGGAAACTGGTCGGAACCCACGTATAACTCGCAGCCTGACACCAGCAGGTTGAAATCGCAGCGTGGCTTGACGGTATCCGCAGGCAAACCGCTGATTTCCAGGAACCGCGTGTTCCATGCCAGCAATCGGCAACTGGCATCGATCAGCGCCACGCCCTGCGACATGTTGTTGATCGTCGATTCGAGTATGCGCGCCTGTTCTTCCAGCGCCAGCTCACGCTGGCGGGTCTCGCTGTTTTTCAGCACCGTGATATCGGTAAAGGTCAGCACCAGTCCACCGTCGGCGGTTTCACGTTCCGAGGTCTGCACCCAACGATCGTCGTACAGGCGATAGATGCTGTTGCCGAAGCGGCTGGCGGTCAGCTTGATGACCGAAGGATGATTGAATTCGAAGTGGAAGATATCGTGTTCAAGGCTGTATTCGACCAGGTCGGCAAGCCGGGTACGACCGATCTCGATCTTGAGATCGGTATGTGACCAGATCTCATAGAAGCGGCTATTGGCGAGCACGATCTGGTCCTTGTGATCGAACAATGCAAAGGCATCAAAAATACTCTCGACCGAATCGACCAGACGCTGCCGGGCCTGGGCCGACTCGCGCTGGGCGCGGGTGAGTTCCTGGTTGGCGGCTTCCAGCTTGCCCATGGTCTGGTTGAGCTTGAGCGTGCGTTCGCGCACCTTGTCCGACAACAGCGCGGCATTCTCAAACGACTGGTAGGCGTCGCTATGATTACCCCAGCCCAGCTCGACCCGGCGCATCAACACCTGGTTGATCTTGCGCAGCTTGTCGACTTCATCGCGCAGTTCACGATTTTCACGGCGCACATCTTCATCGGAGCGATCCGCTTCAAGCAGGTTATCCGGGGGCAGCCGATTGAGCATGGTTTTGGCTGGTGCAGGGATTGCGCTAACGACCCAGCACCACACCGGTAAAGGTGTGATTGATGTGCAGGTCATTGAACTGTTCGCCATAGGTACTGAAACCAATGACGTTGTGCTCACGGTATAACTCCGAGATGGCGGGTAACAGATCGTATTCCTCCATCTCGATTCGGCGATGGATACAGTCGTAACCAATCACAAGTTCGGGATGACCGATCTCTTCGCCGATCAGCTTGAGCATGTTGTGGGTGTGGGTCACCAGCCCGGTCGAGTACATACGCGTCAGCACGATGCCCTGGTCGATGGCGCAGAAAAACGTCAGGCTCAGGTCCTCGTTGACCTGCTGAATGGAACGGATATACACCTCGTCACCGATCTGCACGGCCAGCGGGTTGAGTGCGAACGCGCGGTTTTCGAGGTCTTCCAGATTGAGGCCGGTGACCCGGCAGTATTCCAGCGCCGCCGGTTCGGCATTGAACTCACGCACGATGCGCTTGAATGGATCTGCCTCGGTCACCACCAGTTTTTCCTGTCCCTGCGCCAGGTGATGATCACTGAAAATGCGGAACGGACAGGAGGTATTGACGAGCAGAATGACCGCGGCATTGCTATGAAACTGATGATCGAAATACACATGCGTATCGCGAAAATGCAGATTATCACCCGCCGAACCGCCGACCAGCTGGATGTCCTTGAGCGCGCTGCTGAGGCTGTTCATGACGATTTCTTCACGAATCGACATGCCGTCGAGCAAGGTCAGGGCAAAGCTGTTGTGCATAACGGGCGCGACCTCGCGCTGCTGCAGATTGTCGAGCATGCCATCGATTAGGTTACTGGCCGATTCAGCGGAAAAATTTTGCAGGTTGCACACCAGGCGTGATTCGACCTGGAAAAGATCGGCGGGCAAGCTGAATGCGGTGATAGAATTCTGCACGTACCCGGCGGGCGAGATTTCGCCAGCCGTGGTGCAACCGACCACAGGCATATCGCAAAACAGCTCGGACAGCGCGTTGGACAGGTCGTGCAGATCGTATTCCACACAACAGAAAAACATTACCACCGCCGGACGGGTATCGGCCAGTGACCGGTAGATATCCTCCGCGGCCAGGCGGGCGTCCGGATTCACCGAATACGCCTTGCGAATGGCCTCTTTGTGCTGCGTCAGCTCAGCTTTAGGCTGTGTCTGCATGTCGCCCCCTCTCGTTATATTGTCTGATCTTGCAGCCTATTGGTATTGAATTCAAGCGCGCTGAACGAAGTCGATACTTTAGTATGAGAAAGCCCGTTCGTTAGTGCCATTGCCTGCCCTCGCATACACGATATGATGGTTCGATGCATGCCTGCGGCCTCCATTCAAGCATCCGTCTCATCGTTTTTTTGTTGTGCGGGCTGCTCGCTGTGTTGCATGCGTCACTCTCACTGGCCGCGCCTTCCGCAAGCCCTCTCGGCGCTGATACCAGCGTCGTGCGACAGGACATTCTAGACCTGTTTCCGAAGGCAACGGTCATTGGCGATTTCCAGCAGGATCCGCCGCTGTGGCCCGTGTATCAATTGCATGAGCTGTTGGGTTATGCCTTCGAATCGCGCCACCTGGTCGATTATTCAGGCTTTTCCGGCGACCCGATCAATCTGTTGATCGGCATCGATAGCGGTGGCCGCTTCACCGGAGTCAAGGTGCTGCAACACCACGAGCCGATCTTTCTGCACGGACTCGGGCCCCAGGCCTTGCAGGATTATGTCGCCCAGTATGCAGGCATTCGCCTGTCGGACAGGGTCGTCCTGAAAAAACCGGAGGGCGGTGTGCCGGCCGACATCGAGGGCACCGCCTACTTCGATGCCGTGACCAAGGCGACCGTCTCCATCATCGTGGTCAATGACACTGTGCTGTCTTCCGCGCTCAAGGTGGCGCGTAAAACGCTGGAGGAATTTGCCCAGCGATCACCCTCGATTGTCAAGGACGATATGTTCGAGCCGCTGTCGTGGCGACAAATGCTCGAACGCGGGCTGGTCAAACACTGGCGCATCGCCCGCACGGAGGTCGAAACCGCGCTCGACGCCAAGCTGTCCGACTACCCGGAAACCCTGTGGAGTGATGAGCCTGACAGTGACGCAATCGACCTCTATTTCGCGTATTTGAATGCCCCGTCCGTGGGCCGAAACCTGCTTGGCGAGGCATCCTTCGAGCATCTCAAATACGGCCTGCGCGACAAGGAATCGGCCGTGTTGCTGATGTCCGGCGGATTTTACAACGCGGTTGCACCTGACTTTAAACCGGGCACGATCCCGGAACGCTTCAACCTGCTGCAAAACGGTCTGCCGATTCCGCTTCGTGACCTTAACTTTTTCAGCAGCGTTGGGCCGCGACTGATCGACGGCGCACCGCCATACGCCGATGTGCGGGTATTCCGTATCCGCCCTTCGAGCGGCTTCGACCCGGGGGCCGCGATGCAGTTGCAGCTTCGCTTCGATCTAAAAAAGAATCACCTGATCAGCGATCAGCTGAGCATGACCTCGTCTTACCAACTGCCCGCGACATTCTTCACCCGCCAGGCGATTATCGAAGATGCGGCGCCTGCCCCCGCCTGGGTCAGAATCTGGCAATCGCGGCAGCTTGAAATCATCGTGCTCGGCATCAGCTTGATATTGCTCAGCGGTCTGTTCGTTTACCAGCACACACTGATGCGAACGATGCGCCATTTTACTGTGCTGCGCTGGAGCTTCCTGTTTTTTACCCTGTTTTTCATCGGCTTCTACAGCCAGGGCCAACTTTCGGTCGTCAACATATTCACCCTGCTGGTTGAAATCCTCAAAGGCTTCGACATCCGGGTATTCCTGCTCGACCCGGTTATATTTATTCTGTGGAGTTTTACGGCATTGAGCCTTTTTATCTGGGGACGCGGGGTGTTCTGTGGCTGGTTGTGTCCATTCGGCGTATTGCAGGAAATGGCCGCATGGATCGCCGCGCGCCTGCGCATTCGCCAATGGTGCCTGAGCGACTCCATCCATCGCACACTACTCAAGTTCAAGTACCTGCTGCTGATCGGGCTCACCCTGGTTTCGCTGATATCGCTGGACGCTGCCATGCGCCTGTCCGAGGTCGAACCCTTCAAGACCGCCATCACCCTGGTGTTCGTACGTTCATGGCCTTTTGTGCTTTACGCTATCGTGTTATTGGCCCTGGGCCTGTTCATCAACAAGTTCTATTGCCGTTACATCTGCCCGCTTGGGGCCGGGCTCGCGCTGCTCGGAAAACTGCACTGGCTGGAAAAGATCCGCCGCCGCCCCGAATGCGGTTCACGTTGCCAGATGTGCCGCAAGCGCTGCCAGGTCAACGCCATCCACGCCAATGGTGCGATCGATTACGACGAATGCGTGCAATGCCTGGAGTGCCTGGCCATCATCAACGACCGCAATGAATGCGCGATTGACCTGCTGCAACTCAAGCAATCGTTGCGCCAGCCGGCCAGGTTTAAACCCCAACCCATATAAGAGGTGCCGATTGAAATCATTGTCCACACTGCTGTTTGCCCTGGTGCTGTTGTTTTGCCGTGAAACACTTGCCCAGCCGAATGAAAATGCCAGCGACGCCGTGGCCAGCCTCAGGGCCTACGCCCTGTTCAAGGCCGGCGACTACGATGCCGCGCGCGACCTGTGGCAATCGCTCGCCGACAAGGGCAACACCACCGCCATGATCAACCTCGCCAATCTGTTACAGCAAGGTATGGGCGTGACAGCGGATCAACGCCGCGCACTTCAATTCGTGCGCAAGGCCGCTGAGCTGGGCGATGCGCGCGCCCAATACGAACTTGGCCTGGAATACGAAAAAGGGGTACTGCTGCAACGCGACCTGCAGCAGGCCGGCCACTGGTTGAAATCATCCGCGTTGCAGAACGATGCCGATGGCCAGTACGCCTATGCGATCCTGTTGGCCACCGCTTATGGCAAAGGCCTTGAATCCGCTTCAGCCGGGCAAAAAAAGGAAGCCGTGTACTGGCTGGACAAAGCGCGCGCCAACGGTCATCCCGATGCCGCCACCTACATCCAACTGTTAACGACTGCATTGCCATCGACACCCCAATCTGGAGCGAAACCATGAAAATCCATATCGAACTCTACGCCTCTCTCATGCCGCTGTTGCCGCCGGGCAAGGACCGGTTCCGCCGCGAGCTAAGCGTCGACGACTCCGCCACGGTTCAACAATTGATCGACCAGCTGCGCATACCGCCCGATCAGGCCCACCTGGTGCTGGTCAACGGATCGTTCGTGAACCCGCCGGACAGGGCTGCGCACCTGATGCAGGAGAATGACACCCTGGCGGTGTGGCCGCCCGTCGCGGGTGGCTAGGAGCTGATCCTCGATGAATACTGATCTATCCGCTGCGCGGCCGGGTGCAGGAGTGCACTGCCTGGATCTATGACCACGGCGCATTTCGCGTTGCTGATCGTCCACGTTGCCCGCTTAAAAGTCATACGGCAATTTTGCCGGGACTGCTATATCATCATGCCGCCCGGTCACCACCACTCCATCACAACAACGGGTGACCGCGATTCTTTTGGGGGCATATATGAGCGACACAGTTGCGAGCGAACCAACCCTGCCACCGACCTCCCCGTTCAAGGAGATCGGCCCTGACCTGATCAGCGACCCCGGCCTGTGGCTGGAAGAATCGCTGCGCCAGCTATGGACCACGGTGCAGACCTTCATGCCACTGATGCTCGGCGCAGTGGCGACACTGCTGGTCGGCTGGCTCGCCGCGGTCGGGCTGCGCTGGCTGATACAGCGCTTCGGTAAGGGTCTGGACGCCATTGTCGCCATTGTACAGCGCTGGATGGGCCATGAGGTCAGCCGCTCACGCTGGTCGTTTTCGCGTCTGGTCGGCGACATCGCGTTCTGGATCACCATCGCCTTCGCCATCAGCGCGGCGGCGGAACAGATCGGCCTGGTGCTGTTCTCCAACTGGGTACTGAGCCTGTTGGGTTACCTGCCGCGCGTGTTGATCAGCCTGTTCATCNTGTTGATCGGCTACCTGATCAGTCGCGGCATCCAGAACCTGGTGACCGACGCTACCGCGGCCACCGGCTACCGCTATGGCCCCTATCTGTCCCAGCTTGTCGGCGGCCTGATCCTTGCCTTCACCCTGCTGCTGGCGCTGGACCAGCTGGGCCTCAACGTCACCCTGTTCGAGTTCATCTTCATCGGCGCGCTGGCGTCACTGTTCTTCAGCTTCGCGCTGGCGTTTGGTCTGGGTTCGGCCGATGCCGTGCGTAATGTCATGGCGTCACATTACGTGCGCCGTTTCTATCGCGCGGGTCAGCGCGTCGAGGTACAGGGGCTGGAAGGCGTTATCGTCGACATGACGCCGGTCGATATCATCATCGAAACCGCCGATGGCGAGGCCCGCATCCCGGCGCGCGTCTTCCTCGAGAACATCACCCGCATCAACACCAGCGAGGCCGACCGTGCTTGATTCTGTCACCAAAGGTTATATCTCGTTGCGCCCGGCGTCTGCGGCGCAAACCCTGGTGCGTCTCGATGACGCTGATATTCGCGCCATATTCGAAGCCCTGACACCACAGCTGGCGGTCAAGGTGCTGGAGCACATGGCACCGGGCTCGGCCGCACGTTGCCTGCAACTGCTGCCACGCAAGAATATCGCCAGTATTCTGGCCCACACCCCCATGCAGGTCGCGCTGGCCTCACTGCGCCTGATGAACAGCAAACATGTCAATGAAATCCTGGGTTACATGCCGACTTCGCGCGCCGCCGCCCTGCGCGTGCGCCTGCGCTACACCAAGATGGTGGTCGGTGCTTTTGTCGATTCCGATGTCGTCACTTTCAGCTGGGATCAACACGTCAGCGATGCGCTGCGCCTGTTCCGGCGCGAGGGCCGACGCACCGGCAACGCCATCATCGTGCTCAACGAACAGCACCACGTGGCCGGGGTGGTTAATCTGAGCGACCTGCTGGCCAATCGCGACCGGCTGCCGCTGAGACAGATCCTGCGCCCGGCGGTAACCGTGTTACAGGACCGCGCGGGCATACAGTCGGTGCGCGACCTGCCGGCCTGGCGCCTGTATGAGAACCTGCCCGTCGTCAATCGCAACGGCGTGTTCCAGGGCGTGTTACGCCGCAGCAAGGTCATGCACAACGACATCCAGGAATCACTCGAAGTCAACGAACAAAGCGAAACCCAGGCCACCAGCTCGGCTTTGGCCGATATCTTCTGGACGGTATTCGGATCGATCCTGTTCCTGAGCAACGACCGCGCGGCGCGCAACCGGCTGGATGACTGAACATGAAAACCCAACTCGAAAATGCAGTGAATGCGCTGCAGCATGACCTGATCGAAAACCACCCGGAAGACGCGGTGCAACTGATCGAAAACCTCGCGCCCGATGAGGTCGCCGCGCTGCTGGCCAAATACCCGGTGACCCTGACCGCCCCGGTATGGGAACGCATATCACCGGATATCGGTATCAAGGCCATCGAACATCTGCCGACCCATACCACCATGGAGCTGTTACGCCATATTGATCCATTGCGCACTGTCGCCATGTTGTCGATGCTGGATACCGAGGGCCGCGAAAAATACCTCAAACGATTCCCTCTGGCCGAGGCCGACGAGCTGCGCGACATCATGGCTTACCCGGCCGATTGCGCCGGTGCGCTGATGGACCCGAGGGTGCTGCTGTTTCGTGCCGAAACCACGGTACGGGAGGCGCTGGCGCGCATCCGCAACCTGCGTCGGCGGCGCCTGCGCACCGCCTTCATTGTCGATGAAGACAACCACCTGATCGGCCAGGTCGACATCCAGGACATCGCCATCGCCAGCTCCGGCACCCTGCTGGCCGAGATCCAACGCCCGGTACCCGCCGCGGTCAGCGATGTTGCGCCACGCGAAGACGTGGTCGACCTGCTGGAACGCTACCGTCTGACCGACCTGCCGGTTATCAATGCGCAGGAGCAACTGATCGGTGTGGTGCGTTACGTCAACCTGATGGCCGCGGCCGAGGACGAGGCCACGCTCGCCATGCAAACCATGGTGGGCGTGAGCAAGGACGAACGCGCCTTGTCCAAGGTGTCGTTTGCCGTCATCAAACGCCTGCCCTGGCTGCAGATCAACCTCGCCACCGCCTTCCTCGCCGCCGCTGTGGTCGGCCTGTTCGAGGACACCATCGCCAAGTACACCGCGCTGGCGGTACTGCTGCCGGTGGTTGCCGGTCAGTCAGGAAATACCGGCGCCCAGGCCCTGGCCGTCACCATGCGCGGCCTGGCCCTGCGCGAGATTCGCGCGCGGCAATGGCCGCGTGTCATCTTCAAGGAAATGTCGGCCAGTTTCTTCAATGGCATCGCCATCTCCGCCACCACCGCCCTCGGGGTCTGGGTGTGGAGCGGCTCGACCGGGCTGTCAGCGGTCATTGGCATGTCCATGGTGCTGTCGATGGTTATCGCCGGTGTGTTCGGGGCGGCGATTCCGCTGTTCCTGACCGCGATCAGGCTCGACCCGGCGGCATCGTCGTCGATCCTGCTCACCACGGTCACCGACGTCGCAGGTTTTTTCAGCTTTCTCGGCATCGCGACGCTGTTTTCATCGATGTTATAGAAACTGGCGGCGCGAATAATTTGAAGCAACCCGATACGAAAAACCCCAGGCATCGACAGCAAAAGGACTGGCCTGCGACCTCAAAAGCAGGGACACTGGAATACATCGATTCCACTGGAATTTCCCCCGGTTCAGGCTATCTTTCAAGTTGTAATGCTGCGCAAGGCCATGAAGACTCTCACGAATAATAGTAATGATTCATGTCCGCCCCGCGCTCACCCACTGTCCACAGACCGGATCATATGACTGCGATAGATATCTTCCCCTGGGACGATAATTTCAAAACCGGGCTGACTGAGATTGACGAACAGCACCGCAAACTGGTGCAGATTCTAAACCAGCTTGCGAGCCATATTGCAGTCGGCGCGGATGTCGATCGCCTCAGTCGCATATTCGACGAATTGACCGACTACACGGTGTATCACTTCACCACCGAAGAAGCGATCTGGCGCGCACACCTGGAACAGGACCCAAGCGAAAGCGAACATCGTGGGTTGCACCGCGCATTCGTTGATGAGCTCGCGCGACTCAAGGCACGACTGAACCATCAGCCGCTATCTGCAGTTGCCGACGAAACACTGGGGTTTCTCGCGCGCTGGCTGGCCTCGCATATTCTCGAAGCCGACCGCTACCTGGCCCACGTGGTTGTGGCGCGGCAACAGGGCCTGCCACTTGACTCCGCAAAGCAACAGGCTGCAGAGCGCATGAGCGGCTCGACGCGCGGGCTGATCGATATCATTCTGTCGATTTATTCCACGCTGTCGACCAACACCCTGAAGCTGATGCGCGAACTCAGAGAGCATCGTCAGGATAAAGCGGAACTGCTTAAGGCACGCCAGGAACTGCAGGAAAGCGAAACCAATTTCCGCAGTTTTTTCGACACCATCGACGATTTCCTGTTTGTGCTCGATGGCGACGGCATCATCCAGCGGGTCAACCGAATCGTGACCGAACGCCTGGGTTACAGCGAACAACAGTTGATCGGCAAAAGCGTGTTGCATGTGCATCCACCCCAGCGCCAGGACGAGGCAATGCGCATCGTCCGCGATATGCTGGCCGGCAAGGAGGACTATTGCCCGGTGCCGCTGGTTACCCGTGATGGTCGTCAGATTCCGGTCGAGACCCGCGTTGTGCATGGCCAGTGGAACGGCTCACCGGCGATGTTTGGCGTCAGTCGCGACATCAGCAAGCAGCAACAGGCCGAGGAAGCGCTGCGCCAGGCCAAAACCGAAGCCGAGCAACTGCTGGCTGATGCGGTCGAACGCGAATTCTTCTGGCGCGAAAGCCAGCAGGTGGGCCAACTCGGTGGTTGGCGCGCCGACCCCGTGAACAACACCGTGATGTGGACCGACGGGGTCTACGACATCGTGGAAATGCCGCGCAGCTTTAAACCCGACCTTGAAAGCGGGCTTGATTTCTACCTGCCGGAATCACGTGCGCGGGTCATGCAAAACCTGCAGCGTACGCTGACCACGGGTGAGCCTTTCAATATCCAGGTGCAGGTGCGCGGCGCACGCAGCAAACAGGCAAAATGGGCGGAGCTGCGAGGCCAGCCGCACCATGATGCACAGGGGCGCCCCGATTACCTGATGGGCACTCTGCAGGACATTAGCGAGCGTATGCGTATCGAAAATGAATTGCGCGACAGCCTGGTGTTCAATAGCTCGCTGATCGAGACCATGGTCGACGGCATCTCGGTATGTCATGGCATAAGCGAGCCACCGTTCATTCGGTTTACCGTGTGGAACCCGGCTATGCAACGCCTGACCGGTTACACCCTGGATGACATCAACCGGCTAGGCTGGTACCAGACCGTGTATGTCGACCCCGAGGTGCAGGACAAGGCCAAAGCGCGCATGCAGCGCATGCGTGATGGGGACGATCTTGACCATGAGGAATGGGTCATCACGCGCAAGGATGGCGAACGGCGCACGGTGGAAATAACCACCGTCGTGCTCGGCGCGCCCGATGCCAGCGCGCATGTCATGGCGGTGATGCAGGACGTGACCGAGCGCAGGCAAATCGAGGCCGCGCTGCGCGATAGCGAGCAACGCTTCGATCTGGCCATGCGCGCCACCAATGACGGGCTTTGGGATTGGGATATCGCGCACAATGATGTCTACTTCTCACCGCGCTGGAAAACCATGTTGGGTTATACCGAAGACGAGCTGGAGAACGGTTTCGAGGTTTGGGAAGAACTGGTCGATGACGCGGGCAGATCATCGACCCTGGCCCTGATCGAGGACTGCATGCGCGGCACGGCCGATGGTTTCAGCAACGAATTTCGCATGCGTCACAAGGATGGGCACTGGGTCAATATTCTGGTGCGCGCCACCGTAATTCGCGACCACGATGGCCACGCCGTGCGCATGGTCGGCACCCACGTCGATATCAGCGAACACAAACGTGTTGAGCAGGAGTTACGTCACAGCGAGGCTTCGCTCGCCAACGCCCAGAAAATCGCCCATATGGGTAACTGGTGGCTCAACATGCAAACCGGTGAACTCCACTGGTCGGACGAAATCTACCGCATCTTTGGCCAACAGCCAGGCGAATTCGAACCGAGCTACGAACGCTTCTATTCAACCGTGCATCCGGATGATCGTGATGCCGTCAAAAAAACGGAACAGGCGGCCTTCGCCCGACACCAGCCCCATTCGATCGATCACCGCATCGTGCTGCCCGATGGCAGCATACGCTGGGTGCACGAAGAAGCGGTACCCGGCTTTGACGAGCATGGTCAGATGACTCATCTGGTCGGCACCGTTCAGGACATCACGCGCAGCCAACAGTTGAATGAAGAGCTGATCAGGCATCGTAACCACCTCGAACAGCTGGTTAGCGAACGCTCCGACCTGTTGCTGAAAAATCAGCAGGCGCTGATCGATCTGGTGCAGTCGCCGGTATTCACCAACGCCGCGCTGGCCGAAGTGTTTAGCTTCACCACCGAAGCAGTCGCCGAACACCTGGCCATCGCGCGGGTCAGCATCTGGCAACAAAGCGATCAATGGCAAACCATACATTGTCTGGACCTGTTCGAGGCCGGGCCAGGCGATCACCACAAAGGTATGACGCTAACCAGCGCCGACTACCCCGATTATTTCGACGCACTCCAACGCGAACAGATCATAGACGCCGAGGATGCCCATCAGCATCCAGCAACCGCTGCATTGTCAACAGCCTATCTGATGCCGCTGGGCATATCCTCTATGCTCGATGTGCCGATCATCGTGCGAGGTGCGCTCTGGGGTGTAATCTGCTGTGAACATGTGGGCGATCAACGTGACTGGGCATCGGAACATATCGCCTACGTGACCTCGGTAGTGGCGCTGCTGGCGCTGGCGATTGAAGCTGATCAACATCGCAACACCCTGAGTGAGCTAAAGCTATCGAAAGAAGCGGCCGAGGCAGCCAGCATTGCCAAGAGCGCCTTTCTCGCCAATATGAGTCACGAGATTCGCACACCGATGAATGCCATCATCGGCATGGCGCATCTGATACGCCGCGGTGGGCTCAAACCCGCACAGTCTAAACAGTTGGGCAAGATCGAATCCGCCAGCGAACATCTACTCAGCATTATCAATTCCATCCTCGAGTTATCCAAGATCGAGGCGGGCAAACTGGCCCTCGAAGAACGCAGCTTTGCCGTACAAAACGTCATCGATAATATCGTGTCGATGACCCATGATCGCATCCTGGCTAAAAACCTGCAGCTGGTATCAGAGATCGGTGCCGTACCACCAACCTTGCGTGGCGACCCCACACGCCTGCAGCAAGCACTATTGAATTACGCCAGCAACGCGGTCAAGTTTACCGACAAGGGCTCAATCACGTTTCGCGTTAAATGCATCGAGCAAAATAGCCTGAACGCGCTATTGCGCTTCGAGGTACAGGATACCGGCATCGGCATCGCTCCCGACACTCTGCCTCGCCTGTTCTCCGCATTCGAACAGGCCGACAACACCACCACGCGGAAGTACGGTGGAACGGGTCTGGGCCTTGCCATCACCCGCAAGATCGCCCAGATCATGGGTGGCGACGCCGGCGTTGAAAGCAACCTTGGTCAGGGCAGTTGTTTTTGGTTCACCTGCCGACTGAAACTGGCCGACAGCGCAACGATGGATGTGCAAATCGACACAAATCAGGACGCCGAGACCATCCTCAAAAAGCACTACCAGGGCGTTCGCATACTGGTGGCGGAAGACGAGCCGATCAATCTCGAAATCACCCGCGCCATGCTGGAAGATATCGGTTGTGTCGTGGACCCGGCCGAAAATGGCGCGCAAGCTGTGCAACTCGCCAGCGAGCGAGATTACGCGCTTATTCTAATGGATATGCAGATGCCCGTAATGGACGGCCTTGAGGCCACCCGCCAGATACGCCTGAATGCGCAAACGGCTCGCGTACCCATCGTCGCCATGACGGCCAATGCATTCAGCGAGGACCGTGATCGATGCCTGCAGGCAGGCATGAACGATTTTCTCGCCAAACCGGTGGATCCGCAGCAATTCTTCGCCACCCTGCTGAGATTATTGCAAGCGTCTCCTGATCAGGGGCGCTTCTAACACGAGCAGCGAACCGGCATAACCGGGTCTTCTTCTGCCGTGGCGCTCGGAAATGAATAGCGAGCTGGTTAGGGACATCTCAGGGACATGGGCGTAAAAAAAGGGCTTACGAAAACGTAAGCCCTTGATTGTGTGGCGTCCCCAAGGGGATTCGAACCCCTGTTACCGCTGTGAAAGAGTGTTTTCATGGACTTTACCGGACTTCCTTAAACTTTATTATCTATTTGTTTTAATTGATATTTATTGAATCAGAGTCCATACTGATCCTATAGCTTCCGGGTATGTAATATACCCGAATTATACCCGAAAACTGATGAACGGTATTTTTAGCCATGGCGCGATCAGCAAAAAACAAACAGATTGAAACTCGTACAAACAGGCTTACCCTGCCCGTACGTGACGACCCCTATTACACAAAAATTGGTGACAATCTTTCTCTTGGTTACAGGCGCACGGTGAAAGGTAATGGCACCTGGCAGGCGCGCATCGGCGCTTATCCTAATTACCGGAAATACAAGCTGGCAGAAGCCGATGACTATATTGAGTCTAATGGCGAATCCATCCTGACCTTCTACCAGGCTCAGGAAAAAGCACGCACCTATGCTGTGGAAGCGAGCCGA
>JGI11705J14877_10000122_pt1 | contig 47238 bp, 41 predicted proteins | sample Etolaghawater15m_FD_14877 | JGI IMG/M metagenome (IMG submission 14877) | reverse complement strand
GGTCGTCATCATCATCAAACACTTTTCGACGACCTATCCCCCTGGCAATAACGTGGTGTAGCGCTCCTGGAGCATCTATGCGGGCTTTTCTTGGCATGCAGACACTCCATCAAATGAAAAATCAAAACACAACTTATAATCTGACGAACGTCCCCTTTTTTTCGCTTTTTCTTACTTTTTCTTATCAAAAAGGCGCCCAGACCCTTTCGTTTTGAAAGGTTTTGGTGCTGTTTCGATCAATCGAAAGCGTCAGGCACCAGTAATTGACGACCTTTTTTCCCAAGTTTCGATTGTGTTTTAAGGTATGGACGAATTTCTCCATACCGTATTGTTCCTGCACTTCTTTGATGAAGTCAAAACCGCCGAAATTAATGGCCCTTTCGATAATGATTTGAGACGAGGTTTGATCTATGTTTCTGTCCCAGAACAGTTCTTCTCTCATTTTATATAATCCAAATAGAAGCTTTTTATGTTTTCCCATTCTTTTCGGGTTAATTTTTTTTGTTCTTTGTCATTCTTGAGCATAATGATCTGATCAATTTCCTGTTCAGCATCGTCAAAATATACAAAGGATGTTTTGAGTTGATAGTTATAACCCTGATCCAGGCCATATTTTTCCATCACAAGATTTGCAGCATCGCTAAAATCCAGCCCAGTTTTACGCAGTATGAAAAATAGATCTACAAAATCTTTTATTGAACCTCTCTGGTTGATTGCCACCGCCTTCATTGCGGCGATATCGTTCAAAGATGCCAAAGGGCATGTAATTCCCTCATTAATGGACATTTTATGGACCGGAGACATCAGCCCGTAGGGAAGATAGAATAAGGAAAATTTTAATTTTTCAGGTCCAAGGTAGAGTATGATGGTGTCTTTGCCCATTAGTTCAACAGCAACTTCATCAAAGCATTCCTTCATCCTGTATAGAAAGATTTCGGCGCTGAATTCGTCCCGGGTGAAAAAAACAAGATCCACGGACACACGATGCCGCAAGTAAAAATAGACCGCCGTGCCTCCTGCTAAATAGGCACCTTCCGGAAGGACATCGCATTTTAAAATACGCGCCAGTTGTTTTACCAACAACGGTATGATGTTCTTTGAAAACATGGCCATGCGCAAATTTCAGACCTCAATACTCTGACAGGACTAACAGGATAAAGGAAAAAGGTCATAAGTTTCCTGTAAATCCTGCCAAAATAACAGGGAGGGGGTGCCCAAATTTCAGCCCGATTTTGTTCTGCCGCGAGGTGCAATACTTTTTCGTCAGGAAACAGTCTCCTGCTGACATGGTTTGGAATCATCAAATTGGTTATCGTTTTAGGATGTAACAGGTAAGCCAAATATGTCAAGAGAAGATTCCCTATCGTACTAAGAGCCTCGACAAAAAATCCTCATATATTCGAATAGTGTCCCCCGAAATTCCCTTCAGGATTCGGCATTTGTAAAAGCCGCCTTGACGGTATCGCCCATATCTCCGGTTCGTCAAGGGGTTTGATTTCATTGCCCCGATAGATGACGATTCCCCCCAGCCATTTGCTGCCCAGTCTGGAAGCAATCTCTTTCATCACCCTTGTATCTTTATTAAAGACCGTGGTACGGGATTTGATCTCAATCCCCAAAAATCCGAACTCCGTCTGAATCAGGAGGTCCAGTTCCATGCCCGATCGGGTGCGGTAAAAATATATATCGAGATCCAGCTGGCAGGTCCTTACCCATTTGACAATCTCGGAAACCACCATGGTTTCGTATAATTCACCGGTCAGTTCTCCTTTGAAACCCGTCAATTGTCTCAAAATGCCGATATCCGTCCAGTAGATTTTGGGTGTCTTGACCAAGGAACTGGTCAGGTTTTTATAAAACGGCTGAATGAGAAACGTCTGATAGGAAAGCCTGAGATATTCAAGATATCGCCTGGCCGTATCGACGCTGATGCCCGCGTCACGAGCGAGTTCGGAATAATTGAGCAGCATGCCGGACCTTAACGCCGTCAGTTTTTGAAATTTTCGAAAGGGTGAAAGGTCCTTCAACCGGGCAAGATCCGCCAAGTCCCGTTCCAAATAGGTATACCCATAATCTTTCAGCCATTTCCATCGGTCCGTTTCATTGAGCGGCAGCAAGGCCGGCATGCCGCCCCATCGAAGAATATGGTTTTCACCCTTAACATAAGCGATATCCGCTTTGTCCAGCAGGACCGCCGGTGTTTTTGAAAGAGCGATCTTGAGGCTTTTTGTGGTAAAAAGTTTATGCAAAAGTGGTGGGGATGCAGATTCCGGGTTATCCGGCAAGTTGATTTCGCATTGCATGAGCGGCCACAGCTCATAGAAAAAAGCGCGTCCAGCCAAAGATTCTCTGATTTTCTTAAGCAGCAGAATCTGGCTTGAGCCGGTGAGAACTGAAAACAAAATTTCACCTTCATCAAACGCGTATTTTACTTTTTCAAAAACAACCGGTGCTTTCTGAGCTTCGTCAAGTACCGCATGACCTACGGATGTGGCCCAGGATGCGGTGGAAAGATGGGTCAGTGTTTCCCTGTTTTCGGGTGCATCCAGGTTGATGTATTTCAATTCGGGATATTTTTTCTTTGAGAGAGTTGTTTTTCCCGTCTGCCGAGCACCGGTCAGAACCACAAGACGCCGCTGGTTTGCCTCAGGCAGGATTTGGTCTAAAATTCGAAATCGCTGTATATTATCGCTCATGATCGTAAATTATACAGATAATTATCTCATGTCAATAAAAAAGGCGACATGCTGCTGAAAGGCGCTCTGGCGATGCAGTTGGTCGGACAGGAAATGCTGGCGGCGGGAGGATCTGAGAAATTTAAAATGTTTTACGGGTATAGAGCCTGGAGCCGTTCGGAAAACGTCATCCATGTTGTTTGTTCAAGCTGCAACAGTTCAGGGAAATGAAGCCGGAATATCAGCCCAAATCGTTCCACTCTTCAATAGAAAGAGGCCGATCCATTACGACTTCCACTTCATCTATCATCATTTTCAACTGAGGGACAGAATATTCAGAGTTCGCTGGTACGCTCAAGCGGTGATTTTTATATACCATGAATTGATGCCGGGACCCTGCGTAGGGCCCGTCGAAGCCAAGTTTTCGCAATCTTTTGATGAAAAGTCTTCGTTTACACGGCTGCCACGGACTCATAAACAGGTTCCTTATTCAAATCAAATCCATCAATAACGGGCAGAGGATGCCCTAATTTCAGGCCGATAAAAATCCAGTCCTCAAGAGTTGATTGCAACTCGTTCTCACATTCGCGCAAGGTTTTTCCGAAAGCGATTACACCTTTGCAACCGGGTATCCGCCCGGAAAAAGTTCCATCTTCCAACTTGTCATATTCGGCGCTACATAGTGCCAGATCGATATATCCGGTAAGAATCGATTTGAGCATTTCACCCTCCTTTTGTAACTCTTGCTTAAAAGATTGGAATGCTTAAATGTGCCTGCTTAAACCGCAGGTTTGGATTCCATGGGTCTTCCTTGTTTCCAGCAATTTCCTGATCAATTTACGATCTCAGGATGTAACAGTTAAACATAATATGTCAAGAGGAGATTCCATCCATATCGCTGCGGGTAAAGCTTTCCAGCTGTGGAAACCGTGGCGGAGCCTTCAAGAGCGCGTTCCCACGCGGAGCATGGGAACGAGGGGAAAAATATTGCCAGGTTTGCAACCCATCGAATACAATAGATCACAATGAAAGTAAAATCGATGCGAATCCCCGAGGATATCGACAAAGCCATTGCCTATGTATCCCGGTCAGAGAAGGTGGTGAGGAATACCTCCCCGATTCTGGATTTGGCGATCATTGATGACCTCCCCCCTTCAGGCCAGGGGATCAGATCTTAAACAGTAACTTTCAGACCCAGATTTAACCCTCTTCTCCTCGCAGTTCTCTGGCAAGACAGATCATATCATCAAGCGCCTGGAGTCGTTCGGAAAACGTCATCCGTGCTGTTTGTTCAAGCTGCAACAGTTCAGCACCTTCGTGGGTAGCATACTGCCATGGATCCTCATTTTTCTGTCTGCTGATCATTCCTAACCTTTTCCAAATATTCAATATCAACAAAGGCAAGAATCATGTGCGATGTACTCTTTCATGAAAATTGAATTGCCTTGCAAATTCATAACCCAACGAACAACCATGCAGAAACCCCTTTACAAAGCTTGCGCTTAGGGATTACATTTCACGGACAAAATCATGAGACCTTTGAGGAATGCCTTCCTTTTGCCCAATCTTTAACCGCCGGCAAAGGCTATGGCAGGACAGGCGCGGCAGGTTGACAATTTGACCTTCCTCGATCTTGAACAAAATGAAACATTTTGCAAAGGACTCTTTACGAGCGTTCTCAATTATATTTAAAGGGCTATATTTCCATGGAACAAAGCAGGCAGTTGCAGAAGGAGGCATTGTTGAAAGAGGTAAAATCCAAGAGTGGATTGAAAAAAAAGGGTGTATTTCGAGAATACGCGGAAGCCGCGATCATTGCCATTCTTCTGGCGCTTTTTATTAGAACCTTTGTGGTGCAGGCCTTTAAAATTCCTTCGGGGTCCATGAAACCGACCCTTCTGGTGGGGGACCATATCCTGGTGAACAAGTTTCTGTACGGCATCAAGGTTCCATTTACCAACAAAACCCTGATCCCTATCAGTGAGCCCGAACGGGGCGACATCATCGTTTTTATCTACCCGGTGGACCCTGAAAAAGATTTTATCAAGCGCGTCATCGGTGTTCCAGGGGACAAGGTGGAGATTTCCGGTGAGAAAGTTTTTATCAACGGAAAACAATATGACGACGAACACGGATTTTATTCCAAGATGGGGAGTACGGCGGCTCAGATCGGAAAAGGGAACCATTTCGGACCGGTTACCGTACCCGAAGACAACCTTTTCGTCATGGGAGACAACCGGAATCACAGTTATGACAGTCGTTTCTGGGGTTTTGTGCCCCTATCCTCGGTCAAAGGAAAAGCCTTTATTATTTATTGGTCGTGGCCCCACTGGAAACGCTTTCTCCACATCGTAAAGTAAAGTATTGACAGGGTATTTATCCGTAAATATACTAAAAATTTTCGAGAATCGACAACCGATACAGCTGTTCATGGGTTCGAAGTTTCCTTCTCACCTCTCCAAACATTGAACCCTAAAGCTGTGAACACCCTTACCCATAATGAAAGGAACCCTTATTATGAGTGCAACAAACAAAACCATCGAGGGAAATGAAGCAGCAGCCCACGTGGCTTACGCCATGAGTGACGTGGCGGCCATTTATCCCATCACCCCGTCCAGCACCATGGGCGAATACTGTGACGAGTGGGCGGCCCACGGACGGAAAAACATCTTTGGTCAGGTGCTGAACGTCACCGAAATGCAGTCGGAAGCAGGGGCCGCCGGTGCCGTCCACGGAGCGCTTTCCGCGGGCGCCCTCTCCACAACCTTTACCGCTTCACAGGGCTTGTTGCTGATGATCCCCAACATGTACAAAATCGCCGGGGAACTGATGCCGGTGGTGTTTCATGTTTCCGCACGGTCCGTGGCCACCCACGCACTTTCCATCTTCGGCGACCACTCGGACATCAACGCGGTACGGCAGACCGGGTTTTCCCTGCTGGCTTCCGCTTCCGTCCAGGAGGTGATGGACCTGGCTTTGGTGGCGCACTTGGCCAGCATTCGAACGGGTCTTCCTTTTGTGCACTTCTTTGATGGGTTCCGAACCAGCATGGAGATCCAGAAAATCGAGCTCATCGACTACGACGATATGGCATCCCTGGTGGACTGGGAAGCCATTGAAGACTTCAGAAGCCGGGCCATGAACCCGGAATACCCCCAGCTGCGGGGCACCGCCCAGAATCCCGATATCTTTTTTCAAAACCGGGAAGCCTCCAACCCCTTCTTCGCCCCGGTGGCGAACACGGTCCAGGAAGAGATGGATAAGGTGGGGGCACTGACCGGCCGGCATTACAACCTCTTTGACTATGTGGGCGATCCCGAAGCGGACCGCGTGGTGGTCTCCATGGCGTCGAGCTGTGACGTCATCGAGGAAACGGTCAACTACTTAAACGATCTGGGTGAACGGGTGGGCCTCATTAAGGTTCGCCTTTACACGCCCTTTTCAAGGGACCATTTCTTAAGAGCACTGCCGGCAACGGTGGAAAGCATCGGGGTCCTGGACAGGACCAAATCCCCGGGCGCTTTGGGTGAACCCCTGTACCAGGATGTATGCACCATCTTTCAGGAACGCCGGGAATTTCCCACCATCGTGGGAGGGCGCTACGGACTCGGCAGCAAGGATTTTACCCCTGCAATGGTAAAAGCGGTCTTTGACAACCTGCGCGCCAGGGGACCCAAAAATCACTTTACCGTGGGCATTGTGGATGATGTAAGCCATACCTCACTTCCTTTGGGTGAACAGATCGACCCATCTCCCGAAGGGACCGTAAGATGCAAGTTCTGGGGACTGGGAGCGGACGGAACCGTCGGCGCCAACAAAAATTCCATCAAAATCATCGGCGAAAATACCGACATGTTTGCTCAGGCCTACTTTGCCTACGACGCCAAGAAATCAGGGGGCAGCACCGTAAGCCACCTGCGGTTCTCCCCTCACAGGATACAAGCCCCCTATCTTTTAACCCATTCAGACTTCATCGCCTGCCACAACCCGTCATTTGTAGAGGAATACGATGTTTTAGACGGCATTCGGGAAGGGGGTGCCTTTTTGTTGAACTCCCCCTGGACCCTGAAAGAAATGAAAACCCGCATTCCGGATCACATGAAAAGAACCATCGCGCAGAAAAAACTGGAATTCTACAATATCGACGCGGTGAAAATCGGCGCCGAACTGGGCCTGGGGGCCCGCATCAACATGATCATGCAGGCGGCCTTTTTTCAGATCGCCAATGTGATCCCCCCCAAAGAGGCCTTTGATTACGTCAAGACCGCCATTAAAAAGACCTACGGCAAAAAGGGCGACAAAATTGTTCAGATGAACATCGACGCGGTTGACCGCGCCGTGGGAGCCCTTGAAAAAATAAAGGTTCCCAAATCCTGGGCCAATTCCGGCCACGAAGCATACATGGAAAAGGACGAACCGGAATTTGTCACTGACGTCATGCGGCCCATGCTCAGACAGCAGGGAGACCTGCTTCCGGTCAGCGCCATGCCGCCGGACGGCATTTTCCCCACCGCCACCACCCGGTACGAAAAACGGGGTATCGCCATCAGAGTCCCCGAATGGCAGCCGGAAAACTGCATTCAGTGCAACCAGTGCGCCTTTGTCTGCCCTCACGGCGTGATTCGGCCGGTGCTGGCAGCCCAGGAAGATCTTGAAGAGGCACCAAAGGATTTTGTAACCGTAGAAGCCAAGGGTAAAGAGCTAAAGGATCTCCGGTATCGCATACAGATCAGCCCTCTGGACTGCACCGGCTGCGGCAGCTGCGCCAATACCTGCCCGGCCAAGGAAAAAGCGCTGCTGATGAAGCCCCTGGGAACCCAGAAAGAGGTTCAGGTTAAAAACCACCTGTTTTCCATGGAGCTTCCCCTTTTAGATGACCTAATGCCCGGCACCAGTGTCAAAGGGAGTCAGTTCAGACAACCGCTCTTTGAGTTTTCAGGGGCCTGCCCCGGATGCGGTGAAACCCCTTACGTCAAACTGGTCACCCAGCTCTTTGGGGACCGCATGATGATCGCCAACGCCACGGGGTGCTCTTCCATCTATGGCGGCTCGGCGCCTGTCTGCCCCTATACGGTCAATGAAGAGGGCCACGGGCCCGCATGGGCCAATTCCCTCTTTGAGGACAACGCGGAATATGGACTGGGCATGGAGCTGGCGGTCACCCATCGCCGGAGCAAACTGGAAGACCTGGTACGTGAAGCCCTTAAAAGCGATATTTCCGAATCCCTGAAAGGGGCGCTTAACAGCTGGCTGGAAAACATGAACGACGGCCCCAAATCCAAAGAATCCGGACGCAAAGTCCGTGACATGCTGGAAGTGGAACTCCTGTCCGGAGAGGATAAAAATCCCATTTTTATCGATATCCTGGATCGAAGCGACTACCTCACCAAGAAATCCATCTGGATATTCGGCGGGGACGGATGGGCCTACGACATCGGATACGGGGGCCTAGATCACGTAATCGCCTCACGGCACGATGTTAACATTCTGGTGATGGATACGGAAGTCTATTCCAACACCGGCGGCCAGTCTTCCAAGGCCACACCCACCGGGGCGGTTGCCAAATTTGCCGCCAGCGGCAAGCCCGTTCGTAAAAAGGACCTGGGTCTTATGGCCATGAGTTACGGTTACGTCTACGTGGCCTCCGTGGCCATGGGCGCCAACAAAAACCAGCTCATGAAAGCNNTGTGGGAAGCGGAAACCTATGANGGGCCCTCACTGGTCATCGCTTACTCCCCCTGCATCAACCACGGNATCAACATGGGNTTGAGCCAGCTTGAGGAGAAAAAGGCGGTGGATGCCGGTTACTGGCTCCTGTACCGGTACGACCCGAGGCTGAAGGAGGCGGGTAAAAACCCGCTGGTGCTCGACAGCAAGGAACCGACCGGGGACTTCCAGGAGTTTCTCATGGGAGAGGTGCGCTACTCAAGCCTTACCCGGACGTTTCCCGAAAATGCCAAGACCCTTTTCGCCATAGCGGAAAAAGATGTGAAAGAGCGGTATGAATTTTATAAGAAAATGGCTGCGGAATAACAATGGTTTCGCAGGAAGAAAGGTGATGGCCGGCGGTTTGCCTCAACCCCTAAATCCATAACCATATTTTTAAAAAAAGGCCTCTTTTTTAGAGGCCTTTTTTGTTGGAGGGCTAAGAAATGGAAATTGTTGAAACCAAAAGAATCGAAAATATTATTACGAAAGCAACCGTGTGTCGGTTGGGACTTGCGGACGGAAATCAACCGTATGTGATCCCCCTGAGCTTTGGCTACCATGATAACACACTCTATTTCCATACCGGTAAAAAGGGCAAAAAGATGGAGATCCTTAAAAAGAACAACAGGGTGTGTTTTGAGATGGAAGCGGGTCTCGAAATCATTCCGGCGGACAACCCCTGTAAATGGAACATGCGCTACGAAAGTGTGGTGGGTTTCGGGCGCGCCCTTGTTCTGGAGAATCAGGCGGAAAAGAGACAAGCCCTGGATGTAATTGTTCACCACTACGGCGGAACGCCAATGGAATATGACGAAAAGCGGGTTAACGGGCTTGCGGTCATTAAAGTGGAAATCGAAAACATGACGGGAAAAGAGTCGAAAGTATAAAGTTAGCAGGGGGCAGTTGACAGAGGCCAGGATAAAAGAGGATTCGCCTGATTTGAAAAAAATGCAGGGATGTCAGAAAATATCGGCCAGTTCGTCCAGCATTCGGGAATCTCTCAATCGTCGCAGTTCTTTTTCAGCGGTCAGGTCGTAATGGATGGGGGTAATGGTGATTTTGTTCCGTTTAAGGGCTGCTGAATCGTTGTCGGGATTTCCGTTTTCGATGAAGGTTTCACCACTCAGCCAGTAATAGACATTTCCTCTGGGATCGCGACGTTTTTCAAAGCGCTCCTCAAACCGACTGGTTCCCTGCCTCGCCAGACATACCCCTGAAATTTCTTCAGGGCGTACGGGGGGGATATTGACGTTCAGGGCGGTGCCGTCCCTGAGACCGCTTTCCACCAGAAATTGGACTATTTTCAGGCTGAAACGGGCGGCAAAGGCGAAATCAGGCTCTTTCCGGATTCCCAGAGATATGGCAGCGGACCGGATGCCCAAGAATGCCCCTTCCGTAGCCGCTGAAACCGTCCCGGAATAGAGGATGTTAACCCCCACATTGTTGCCCAGGTTGATGCCTGACAGGATGATATCGGGCGGCGGATCGAGAATTTCCTGAACCGCTATCTTGACACAGTCCGCAGGGGTGCCGCTTACGGCATGGCCAAAGAAAACACCCTTTTTATTGACCGTTTTGACGCGGATGGGGTCCACAAGGGTGATGGCGTGTCCCACGGCGCTCATTTCCGCCTCAGGCGCCACAACATAAAGATCATGGTGGCTTTTGAGGGCCTCATGCAGGGCGGAAAGCCCGGGCGCATGAATACCGTCATCATTGGTCAAAAGTATTTTCATTTTTCAGGTTGCGTTCCTGTTGCTTCCCAAAGAAGTTTCTTGTATACGTTTATCCTAGCCTACTTTCCATCAAAATGCTAATTTTATGGCCACCTGTAAACACGGAAGAATACAAATCCCATGTCCACGCAATTAAACTCCCAGACGACGCTGCATGAGGGCCGGGTCTTTCGGCTGGTTCGGGAAAATGTGACACTGGAAAACGGTGTTGTGACCGACCTGGATGTGATTCGCCATCCGGGCGCCGCGGCCATTGTTCCCTTTTTGAATCAGAAAACGCTTTTATTGATCAAGCAATACCGCCACGCTGTCGGCGGCTTTATCTGGGAAATTCCCGCTGGAACAATAGATTCAGGTGAATCACCGTTGGCATGTGCCCAACGGGAATTGATTGAAGAAACCGGCTTTTCCGCCGAACACTTCGAAAAATTGGGGGAAATAACACCCCTTCCCGCTTACTCCGATGAACGCATTCATATTTTCTGCGCAACAAACCTTACCCCTGCAAAACAGCATCTTGATCAGGATGAAATCCTGGATGTGCATGAAATATCTTTTGACGAATCCCTTTTGATGGTTCGAAACAATCAAATCCAGGATGCAAAAACCATTTCAGGGTTGTTCATGGCAAACCTGCAGATGAAGGATTGTTAAAAAAATGGGTTCGGTTCGAGATCTGCTGACCCGTTCACCGGTAACGGTATCCGCTCCTTGCCGTGTGGATGCCGGCGGCACCTGGGATATCAAGGCACTGGCCCTTCCCCTTGAGAAAAAGACGCCTGTCACCGTTAACATGGCACTCACCCTCAGAACTACCGTAACCCTTAACCCCTATGAAGATGGGCAGGTGAAAATATCTTCACGGGGATTTTCCCACCCCGAAACCGCTTTTTCAGATCGGTTGCCCTTTGATTCGCCATTCGGCCTTTTCTTTGCCGCGGTGTCCTACTTCGGTTTTCACGGTCTGGAAATAAATATTGATTCGCAGTCCCCGGTTAAATCGGCTCTTGGGGGATCCAGCACCGCCCTTGTTGCACTGTTGTTTGCGCTCCAGAAAGTGGGCTATTTACTGAATCAGCGAGCGCTCTCCAGAAAGGACATCCTGCACCTGGCCTACCATCTGGAAGACGGCATCAGCGGCGGAAACTGCGGCATTCAGGATCAGGCCGCAGCTGTTTATGGCGGCATCCACCTATGGAAATGGCATTTTGGCCAGGCAGCCAAACCGCTGGACAGAATTCCGTTGTTGGATAAAAAAGGCCGAGAAAGTCTTTCAAAACACATACTGGTGGCTTACAGTGGAAAAAGTCATGTGGCCGCTCAAACCAACCGTAAATGGGTCAGGGATTTTCTCTCCGGCAAAACACGTTCCGGATGGATCAAAGCCAATGAATCCGTGCATTCTTTTGCGCGCGCCATTCAGGCCTGTGATTGGGAACGAGCCGCTTTTTTCCTTCGGATGGAGATGGCCTTAAGGAGAGAGATCACCCCTGAGGCCCTTGATCCTGTTACGGACAAAATGATTACCCTGGCTGAGAACGCCGGCTGCGGCGGCCGTTTTGCCGGCGCCGGCGCCGGCGGGTCCGTTTGGGCGCTGGGGAAAAATGGTAATATCAACGCGCTGAAAAGCCAATGGCAAGAGCTGCTGGAGCCTATCGCAGCGGCTAAAATACTTGACGCCGGGATTGATGCTGAAGGCATACGACTGGAGTAAAAGTTCTACTAATTGACGGTCTGCCGGTACACCATTCCGAACGTTCCTGTTTCAAAGAGGCCTTTTAGTTCCGCCAGAAGGGTATTTGTGGCCTGTTCCACCATGAGGATATCCAGTTCGGATACCAGGTCCATATCCAGGCTACTGATTTCTTCTTCCAAATCTTCAAACTGGGTCAAAAACGCTTCATCTCTAAGGGTTTCGCTGATGGCGCCATGTACGTCAATGATGGTGCCGACGCAGTGCTGCACCCTGAGCCGATATTGATCTGTAATATTCATCTGTTTCCTTAAGTTATCCTTTGCCAAGTTCATTCAGGGTCTCCATAAAAGCCCCGTAAAAGTTTTCGTGATTCCAAACGGCCGCCCTCAGGATTCCTGAAAATTCATCGACATCCTTGGGGTTCACCACCAAATCGGCGCTCATTGCAAAAGCCGTCATGCGATCCATCGTAGAAAAGTCTTTACCCAAAAGAACTAGAAAGCTCTTTCTGCGGGTGTGCATGGGAAGCCGATTCAGGTAATGAAGAATTGGGCTCTGGAGCCATGGAATGCCTTCAAATTGTTCTGAGAGAACCAGGAGATCAAAAAGATGAAAGCGCATTTTGTTGATGGCCTCACCCGCATCTTTTACCAGGACCGGTTTGTGAAGCAGTCCTTCCGTGGCTTCTCGAACCCTGTTTTCCGCTTCGGCTTCGCTCACCATCAATAGGGCGAGCTTTGCGCCCTCTTCATAAAAGTCCAGTGAAAAAGGATCCTCATCACGATATTCCGGATCCTCATCGGGGAACGCAGAATCCAAATCCGGCATTTCCTCGAACAGGGATGCTTCAGGATCGGAATGGGGTTTTTCAATGGTAATTTTGCTTTTGCACTTCGGGCAGTTGGCCATAACGCGGCCCGTCTCGGGAACTTTCTCATCCGGGATTTTAAGCCTGGCCTGACAATTTGAGCAGACAACCTCCATAACGATCTCCTTACCCTTTAATGTCGGTCCTTTTTCCCATATCCGGTATCCACCGTCAAGTTTTCGATGGAGGTTGTCTTTTCACCCCGGGCCGATTTTACTGAATCAATGGCCCGGTTTACGATGGCTTTTTTGGAGGCATAGCTCATGGCGGTTTCTTCTGTAATCAATCCTTCTTTGTAAAGACCCACAATGGATTGATCAAAGGTCATCATCCCGTAGGTATTGCTCCCCTGAATGATTTCGTAAAAAGTTTTACCCTCTGACTCACCGTGTAAAATGGTGTCCCTCACTCTCATATTTGCCATCATGATTTCAAAAGCGGCAACACGTCCCCCACCCACTTTGGGGAGCAGGCGCTGGCAGGCAATCCAGCGAAGGGTGTCCGAAAGTCTCACGCGAACCTGGGTTTCTTCTTCCTTCTCAAAAAGACCCACAAACCGGTTGATGGTCTGGCCTGCGTCCACGGTGTGCAGTGTACTGAAAACAAGATGCCCCGTTTCGGCGGCTGACAAGCCGATATCCACCGTTTCCCGGTCTCTCATTTCACCCACCAGGATGACCTTGGGCGCCTGCCTGAGGGCAGCCCTCAGACCGGAGGAAAACGTATCGAAATCAACCCCCAGTTCCCGCTGGTTAAAGGTCGATTTCTTCTGTGAATGCACAAACTCCACCGGATCTTCCAGGGTCACCACGTGAACAGAATCATCCTCATTGATTTGATCCAAAACAGCAGCCAAAGAGGTGCTTTTGCCGGAACCTGTGGCGCCGGTGACCAGCACAATTCCATTTCTTTCCTTTGCCATCTTGAGGAAAGCGGGGGGCAACCCCATTTCTTTCACCGTCGGCACCCGCGTGGACAACTGCCGCATGACAATGGAATAACAACCCCGTTGAGAGAAAATGTTGACCCTGAAACGGGCCTTTCCCGCCAGTTGATAGGAAATATCACATGATCCCTGGGAAAGTAAGTTTTTGATCAAACGCCGATCTCCCTTCACCAGGTTGAGCGCGATGGCCTCGGTCTGAAATGCCGTCAGTTTTTTCGGGAGCGGCCCCGTAATAACGGGTTTCAGCTGACCCGAGGCTTCCACCTGGCAGGGCTTATCCACCGTGAAGTTGAGGTCCGACACATTGTCGTAGGCCTTCAGCATCGATGTCAATATATAATCAAGGTCCTGCTGTTTCATGGCGGAGTCTCCTGTTTCGTGCCGCCCCCTGGCGGCCTCTTTCTATTCCTGCCGGGTGTCGTGGTTACGGTCATAAAAAATCTACACTTCCGTAAAATCTTGCGGGGGATTTTTAAGATAGGGAAGGAATTTGGTCTTGTCATTGCTTTTGCCGTATGCATCGTCGGCGCTTATTCTTCCTTTTGAAAGATGTTCCATAATGGCGTCGTCCAGGGTCTGCATGCCATATTTTTTTCCGGTCTGCAACATGGACGGAATCTGAAAGGTTTTCCCTTCACGAATCAGGTTCCGGACCGCCGGATTGGCAATCATGATTTCAAGGGCCGCCACCCGGCCTTTTTTATCGATTCGTTTGAAAAGATTCTGGGCCACAACAGCTCGGAGACCATCGGAAAGCGTGTTGCGGATCTGTTCCTGCTGATTGGTGGGAAACACCTCGATCACCCGGTCTACGGTCTTGGCGGCACTGGTGGTATGAAGGGTGCCGAAAACCAGATGCCCCGTCGCTGAAGCCTCTATGGCGAGCGATATGGTTTCCAGATCCCGCATTTCACCCACCAGGATAATATCCGGATCCTCTCGCAGAGCGCCCCTCAAAGCCGCTGAAAAAGAGTTGGTGTGAAGCCCCACTTCGCGGTGATTGACGATGGCTTTCTGGCTCTTGTGCACAAACTCGATGGGGTCTTCAATGGTCAGGATGTGGTCTTTTCGGGTTCTGTTGGCTTCATCCACGATGGCTGCCAGGGTGGTTGATTTTCCGCTTCCGGTAGGCCCGGTCACCAAAACGAGCCCTCTGGGCAGAGACGCCAGCCGCTTGACAATGGGCGGCAGACCTAGCTGCTCACAGGTGAGGATCTCAGAAGGGATTTCTCTAAAAACCGCTCCTACACCATTTTTCTGTTGAAAAAAATTGGCCCGGTAACGGGCCAGTTCGGGAATTTCGTAAGCAAAATCCACATCTCCGGTTTCTTCGAAAACTTTTACCTTTTCTTCCGGCGCAATTTCATAAAGCATCCCTTTCAGCATATCATTTTCAAGAACTTTGTATTTTACCCGCTCAAGTTCACCCTGTATTCGCAATACCGGCTGTTGACCCGACATGAGGTGAAGATCCGATGCCCCTTGATCATTCATTAACCTGAAAAATGCATCAATCTGCGCCATTATGCATTGCCCCTTCCCTGAATTTCCTTTGAACCGTGGAATAAGTCTTGAAAATCATTATACATGGGCAACGATTCTGTCAACCCCAAAAAAGGCCGTTATGAAGTCTTCATTGGCAAAAGAATGGCGTTTGGCGGCTGAGAATGGGGCAATGGGTCACGCTCACATTGCAAGGAAATGTATTGACAAGCCCTTACCCCTTTGATAACTCTTCTCACACAGTCGCTTGAAAAGGTGATCCTCATAGGTGGGACGTCTATTTCCAATGGCTGTTTTCTTCGATATATGAAAAGAAGAATTTTTAACTTGAAACCGCTTGGATCGGCACAACAACTTGACCGGGACGGTGACATTATCTGCTTCAAAGGGTTTGTGGTGGAAAATTATTTTTTTGAATGGTTTTCCCAAAAACGAGACCTTTGATATGAAACCGCCAGGTCTTTTGGTTTTTGCCAAAAGACCTTTTTTTGTTGTTGTGGCGCAAAAGAGCCGACACGAGGAGGAGCAAAGATGGCCAATGCAAAAGTAACAATTGGCGAGTTACAAAAAAAAATACAGGCAGGTCAAAAAATCTCCATGATGACCGCCTATGATTACCCGACGGCAAGTCTGGTGGATCAGGCTGAAATTGACACGATTCTGGTGGGAGATTCCCTGGGGATGGTTGTCCTGGGCTACGATTCAACAGTTCCCGTGACCATGGACGAAATGATTCACCACTGTAAAGCTGTTTGCAGGGGTGCGAAACGCGCTTTTGTAATCGGGGATATGCCCTTTATGTCCTATCAGGTGAGCATTGAAAAGGCAGTGGAAAACGCCGGGCGCTTCATCAAGGAAGCCGGATGTGAATGTGTGAAACTGGAAGGTGGAACAGAAATGGTGCCGGTGGTGAAAGCCATTACCGATGCCGGGATCACGGTTTGCGCACACATTGGTTTAACACCGCAGACCGCGACAAAATTAAGCGGTTTTAAGGTTCAGGGAAAAGATGCTGAAGGCGCCAGAAAACTGGTCCAGTCCGCCATTGACCTGGAAGAAGCGGGCGCTTTTATGATAGTCCTGGAATGCATTCCCGACCTGGTGGCGAAAAAAATAACCGACGCGGTTCAAATTCCCACCATTGGTATCGGCGCTGGAAAATATTGTGACGGTCAGGTGCTGGTCTATCATGATCTGGTTGGCCTTTTTGAGCGGTTCACCCCAAAAATGGTTAAGCAATATGTAAATCTGGCCCCTCAAATCCGTGAAGCCCTGATCCAATACAAACAAGAGGTGGAAAACGGAACATTTCCGGGTCCGGAACACAGTTTCGCCATGAAAGAGGAAGAAGCGGGAAAAATATAGAAATGCGGATTTCGGATTGCGGATTTCGGAATGGGGTAAAGAGCACCACGCTCTCCGGAAAGGATACGCCAACTGTTTGAAATTCTTTTGTGAGGAACCATGTCATGAATTTTCTAGTCGTCGGACCGGGGGCGATGGGGTGCCTTTTTGCCGGGCACCTCACAAAAGCCGGACATCAGGTGGTGTTGCTCGATTACAAGGAAGACCGGGCCAGAGATATCAACGTTAACGGTATTTCCCTTGAAGGCGTGGCGGGGAACTTCAACGTTCGGGTAGCCGCCGTTACGGAAAAACCTTCACAGAAAATTCATGTGGCCCTGATCTGCGTTAAAGCCTATCAAACGGACGAAGTGGCTCCAACACTTTCCTCGTGGCTTGATTCCGATGTTATGGTGCTCACCCTCCAAAATGGCCTTGGCAACCTTGAAATCCTCAAAGAAGCATTGGGCGAAAAGCGGGTCCTGGGGGGTGTTACCGCGGAAGGGGCAACACTTCTTGGCCCGGGCCGCGTACGCCATGCCGGCCGGGGTCCTACGATCATCGGCCCGGCCGGTGCAGGTGGAGGATCTGCGGCAAAGATTGTTTCCGCTTTTGGCGATGCCGGTTTTGATATCCGTGCCGTGGACGCGGTGGAGGATCTGATCTGGGGAAAACTGATTGTAAATATTGGCATTAACGCTCTGGCGGCCATCACAAGGCTCAAAAATGGCCGACTGCCGAACATCGAGGGTACGCGTCAGGTGATGAAAGAAGCGGTTGGTGAGGCCGTGACGGTTGCCAATGCAAAGGGTATCACCCTGCCATTTCCTGATCCCGTTGAGAAGGTTTTAGAGGTATGTCGCGGAACTGCCGACAATATCGCTTCCATGCTGCAGGATGTATTGGCCCAACGGGCGACGGAAATCCGCTTCATCAATGGGGCCATTGTCGCGGAAGGTCAAAGGCTGGGAATTGAGGCACCTGTCAATTTTACCCTGAGCTGCCTGGTTGAAGCGCTTCAGGATTCCTACGATGAGGCCATCAGGATATAAGGGCCTCGGGAAAGACCGGTTTTCAGTTGGGTGAAACCAGCAGCTTCTGGTCCGGTCTGATGGGGTCATCCACTTTCAATTGATTCAATTTGCAAAGCACCTCCACCGTAAGTCCGTATTTACCCGCAATTGCAGAGAGGGTGTCACCCGGGCTGACGGTATGGTACCGTTCCCGGGATTTTGGTTGGGTCGAAGCGGCTCTTTTGTCCAGCATTTCAGGGTCAATATTTTCTTCAAAACGGGCGATTTTGGTCTCCAGTATTTTCAGTCGCTCTTCAATCTTCCCAAGACTGCCCTCCAGAGAGTCTGCGCCCTCTCTCGGCTCTTTATTATCAAACGTGGTAGCCAGTATCACAATCAGAACAAGAACCGCACCAGCAATTGCCAGCAGCCATTTTATATTGCGTTTGCGTTTCAGACGTCCGGCACGCCCAAGCCTTTCATTTCTGGGAATATATTCCAATTCGTCCACCATCCCGGACATGAATTCCGGAATGGGTTCATCCCTGTATCGGTTATCGGTTTTATCGTTCATTCAGTAATCCTTAAACATGGTTCAGATAATGTTTTTTGAAACCATAAAACAGCTACAAACCGAGGTTTTCGTTGATCAGGACCACTTTGATGCGGCCTTTTGGAAAGGATTTTTCTGTAATGGTCCAACTGTTGCAAATGCGCTCGGGGCTTTTGCATTCTTCACATACCCCCGTTTTGGCGCATGGCGTTTTTTTGTTCAGCCGCATGGCATTGACTGGCGCTGCATACTCTTTGATGCGCTCTATGGCCGCTTCCAGATCTTCCACAACCTTGTTTCGCCCCACCATCACCACCACGTTTCTGGGGCCAAACGTAATTCCCGCCACCCGGTTTCCGATCATATCCAGGTTTACCAGTTCGCCTGAGCGGGTCACGGCGTTGGTTCCGGTGATAAACAGGTCCACCAGCAAAGACTGTCTTCTCCGCTCCAAACTATCTTCGGGCGACAGAGATTTATCAAAGGTATCCAGAATCTCCGCTTTTGGGTAGGCTTTCAGCATGTCGTAGAGTTCACTGGCGACAAAGGTCATGGAGCCCCCCCAGGAAATGCTCTTGGGGGCGAGTTTGGGCAGGATTTTGTCCATCACCAGACGGCCCGCTTCCCGGGCATTATCCGCGATAAACACTTCAAAGTTGTTTGCCGCCAACGCCTCTTTAAGATTCGCAAGACGAAGTTGCCAGTAATTCTGAATCGGTTTTTCCATGGTTCATCCCCCTCCACATTCTCATAATGATGTTTTCTCTTGCCTCAGACTTGAATACCGGTAGGCCAAACCCAGTGCTTTAATGCACTGTTCGGGTTCGGCAAAAACCGGAAAGCCCAAGCGTTCAAGGCTCTTTTTCAAATCACGCCTGACATTGATATTCGGACCATAAACCCAAGTGGCCACGGGTTTATGGTTATTTTCTTTTAAAGCCTCATACCCTTCCACATAGGCTTTTGTGTTCCTCCCATTACCATCCGCCCAAACAACATTAAACAGGCAGTCCACATTTTCGTCATTGATGACCGATGTCAGTATTTTGGTGTAAACGAGGGAAAAATCCTTTACGGATGGTATCATGGGGCCGATGTCCACCGGAACGTGCCCCAGACCGGGAAACAGATCCTCCAGCATTCGGGATGTTTTATTTGATAACGGCGCCCGAACCAAACCGTGCCTGGCGCCTTCGTCCAGTGCCGCAACCCCAACGGCGCCCGTGTAGCTGACCATACCGAAGCGATTTCCTTTTGGCAGCGGCTGAGAAGCAAAAAAACGGGGCATTTCAAACATTTCGCTGAATTGATCCAATCGCAGTACCCCGACCTGGCGGCAGGCCGCATCAAAAACTTTGTCATCCATTGCCAGGCTACCGGTGTGGGAGGCCGATGCTCGAGCCCCTTCCTCCGTAGACCCCAGCTTCAACAGCAAAATAGGCTTTTTTGGCGACACCCGCTTGCAGACGTCCAGAAATCGCTTTCCATCCTTCACGCTCTCCACATAAACACTGACCACCTGCGTATGGGCATCATTTTCCACATACTCCAGGAAATCGCACTCATCCAGATCACATTTGTTGCCAAAATCACAGATTTTGTTGATGCCGTAATTCAGGTCTCGGTAGGCATAGGCCTGGGGATTGATCATTCCTGTTTGCGAACAGATTGAAACCGTTCCCTTTTTAAACCGGTAATATCCGGCATCATAGGGGCAGGGATTGAAACCGTTCATGGCATTGGCGATACCCGCTGTGTTGGGACCGATAATGCGAATCCCCAATGACCTGGCAAGTTGGACCACTTCTTCCTGAAGTTTTGCCCCTTGGGCATCTCTTTCGGCAAAACCGTCCGCCACCAGAATGATCGACTGAATGCCGGCGTCACCACAGGTCTTGATGACACCCGGAACATAACGGGCATTGATCATTAACAGGGCCAATTCGACTTTCCCGGGAATGGCCTGAGGCGATGCATAAACCTTCAAGCCCAGAACCTCCTTATAATTGCCGGGGTTCACCGGGTAGATATTTCCTTTGTAACCGGCTTCCAACAGGGATTTGACGACCACATATCCGCCAAATACGCCTTCTTTGAAAGATCCGATGACCGCCACGCCTTCAGGTTCAAAAAATGGCGTGAGGTCGTTTTTTTTGGGCTGATCTTGAACCACTCGGTTTTTTCCTCCGCATTCGGGCATTTTCACTCCTTTTTTCTTAGGTCAATGAATGTGCCGCGTTTAGGTGCTATTTCATTAATATCCTGGCTCCCGCAAATCCGATGAAAACAGACGAGCCGGCCACCAGCTGATTTTTATCATAAAACTCAAAGCCGATCAAAACTGCCAGCAAGACAAATAAAAAACCAATGATCTTAGGCCGCTTGATGTTTTTTAGGATATAATCTGAAAGAAACATGCTGACCCAGAACAACACAAACGCCGAAATACCGATTATCCACAGTTTCATATTTCAAACCTTTTCCCCATTCTACCATCAACACCGCAAATAAAAGGTTTGTATTTTACCAGATCTCCATCAAAAAATCAGCTTTTTCATATTTATGACGAATGGGTGGCCTTGCGTTTTGAGATTGTGCCGTGATATAAAAGACTTTGGCACAATGTTGTTATGCAGCCTTGGTGATTACCGGAGCGTCTCATGGCCCGACCATTTCATTCCATTTATTCTCACGGATTTATCCGTTCAGCCGTTTGTGTTCCATCCCTCCGCGTGGCCGATACGGCCTACAATGTGGAACATACCATTGCCCTCGCCCGCCGCGCGTCTGACCAGCATGCCGCATTGGTGCTCTTTCCGGAGTTGGGGTTGTCCGCCTTTTCCAATGAAGACCTGTTTCATCAGGATGCATTGCTGGATGCGGTTCGGGAGGCCGTGGCCCTGCTCACCCATGAGAGCAAAACCCTTTCCTCCGTATTGCTGGTGGGCGCACCACTTCGCTTTCAGGGAATGCTGTTCAACTGTGCCCTGATCATTTACAGTGGAAAGATCCTGGGAATTGTACCGAAAACTTACCTTCCCAATTATCGGGAATATTACGAAAAACGCCAGTTTGCCGCCGCTCGAAATGCACTGGAAACGGAAGTCCGGTTTCAAGGGCAATCCATTCCTTTCGGCAACGATCTGATTTTTGAGGCCATTAACTTCGAGGGGTTCGCACTGCATGCTGAAATCTGTGAAGACATGTGGGTGCCGATTTCTCCCAGCACCTATGGGGCCCTGGCCGGCGCCACAGTGCTGGCAAACCTGTCTGCCAGCAATATCACGGTGGGCAAAACCGATTACCGGCGCCTCATGTGTGCATCTCAATCGGCCAAATGCATTTCGGCATATCTCTATTCCGCTGCCGGTTACGGGGAGTCCACTACGGACCTGGCCTGGGACGGATATGCAATGGTTTATGAGAACAATGTCCTACTGGCTGAAACGGATCGCTTTCAAGTGAAAGAACAGATCATTTTTGCCGACATTGACCTGGAGCGCCTGGTGCAGGACCGGATGCGGACCACCAGTTTTCAGGATTCGGTGGCGGAACATCGAGCGCAACTCAGGACGATGCGCCGGGTTCCTTTTGAATTTGAAGTGCCGGCCCATAACGTACCGCTGATGCGGGAAATATCTCGTTTCCCCTATGTGCCCGAGGACTCGTCCGCGCTCGATGACCGCTGCTATGAGGTATACAACATTCAGGTTCAGGGGCTGATGAAGCGTATGTCGGCCGCGAATGTCCAAAAGGTCGTGATCGGTGTGTCAGGAGGGCTTGACTCCACTCAAGCCTTGATTGTTGCCGCCAGAACCATGGACCGCCTGGATCTTCCGCGCAGCCACATCCTGGGTTATACCATGCCGGGATTTGCCACCAGCGAGACCACCCACAGCAATGCCCGCCAGTTGATGAAGGCGCTGGGGATTACGGCCCGGGAAATTGATATCCGGCCGGCCTGTCTGCAGGTGTTCAAGGATATCGGTCATCCGTTTGCCCAAGGTGAGAATCGTTACGATGTGACCTTTGAAAATGTTCAGGCGGGCCAGCGCACGGCCCATCTTTTCAGACTGGCCAACTTTCACGATGCCATTGTACTGGGAACAGGGGATTTGAGCGAACTCGCCCTGGGGTGGAGCACTTACGGCGTTGGCGACCAGATGTCCCATTACAATGTAAACGGATCGGTTCCCAAGACGCTTATTCATCACCTCATCCGGTGGGTGGTGAAAACCGAACAGTTTAGCGAGAAAACCGGTACCGTGCTCGAAGCCATTGCAGGAACTGAGATTTCGCCGGAGCTGATACCCCACGAACATGGCGACCGCACAAAACAACCTTCACAGAAAACCGAATCCGCCATCGGCCCTTATGAACTCCAGGACTTCAACCTTTATTACATCACCCGTTTCGGCTTAAGACCCAGCAAAGTGGCTTTCTTGAGCTATTGCGCTTGGCGTGACAGAACCCTCGGTGTCTGGCCGGAGATTCTACCGCCGGCGCACCGACATGAATATGATTTGGCCACCATCAAACGGTGGCTGGGGGTATTTTTGTACCGCTTCTTCAAAACCAGTCAGTTCAAAAGGTCCGCCCTTCCCAACGGACCCAAAGTGGGCTCGGGGGGGTCGCTTTCTCCCCGTGGCGACTGGCGCGCCCCCAGTGATTCTGAAGCCACCGTATGGCTTGACGAATTAAAGCGAAACGTCCCTGAGTAATCCGGCTGCAAAATTGTTTGCTGGAGAGGGCACTCGATATGACACTATGGAGATGAGATAGATGACAAAAAATCCTTCAGAGGCACCCCCCATTGTGAGCCTCTCCTATAAAAAAGGGGACCTCATCATCAAGGAAGGGGACTACGGCGTTTCCATTTACAAAATCCTCGACGGCGAAGTCAGCGTTTATCGAGAGGCGGAAGGGGAAGAAATCCCGTTGGCCACCCTGGGAACGGGTGATATCTTTGGCGAAAGGGCTTTTCTCAACAGGGCTGACAAAACCCGTTCGACATCGGTTCGGGCCATGGAAGATACGAAAGTGGAAGTGTGGCACACGGCCAGATTATCCCGAGAGTACGATGAAATACCACCCATTATCAAATATGTCATCGATCAGGTGATGTCGCGATCCATTCGAATGAACAATCTGATCGTTCAGTTGACAACGAAACAGCAGAAGGAAAAGGCTCTCAGGGAAAAAGAGGACCCGATGGCCTCAAAACGTCGATTCTACCGGAAAAAGGTTGATCTTTCCTGTCGTTACCGCCCTGTTTCGGCCACTTCCAAATTCAATCTTGACGGTAGGATCAAAGATATCAGCCTCGACGGACTGGCACTCAAAGTCATGCGCAGAAATACGATTGATGTTTCCCACGAAACGGGAGATATTTTTATCATCAACACGGTTTTACCCAATAAAAAGGATGTGGAACTGGAAGCCGAGGTTGTTTCCGTGCAACAGTCTCAAATGCCTGATGATCTTGAAGTGAGTATGCTGATAACCGATATTTCGGCCGGTTCGAAAAAATCATTGGGATTTTTCTTAATGCCGTAGGTGAAGGAGAAAAGCTGATGGACGTTGGATCGTTGCTGAGTGCCTACATGGCCGATCAGGAAACCTACAAATCCGGAGATGTGATTATTGAAGAAGGTACCAAGGGCGATTGGGTGTACATCGTCCTGGAAGGACAGGTCAAAGTCACCAAAAGGACCGCTGTGGGAATGCTCACCATTGATGTGTTGAAAAAAGGGTCCATCTTCGGCGAAATGGCCCTTTTTGGTAAAGCACTGCAGGCGCGGAGCGCCTCGGTGATTGCAGCGGATGGCGATGTCCGGGTGGGGGTATTTGAAACACGTCAGCTCATTGAAGATTATGAATCCCTTTCCCTTGAGTTGCGGTCGGTGATAAAAGCTTTGATCATGGGTCTTAAAGAATCAAATGAAAAGGCGGCAGCGCTGGTGGTGGCCGCCAATGAAAAGGGGCCGAAAAATTGAACCTCAAGTTTTCGTTTCGATATGCTGAGTTTCGGGTGGAATGATGGCCGGAGTTTTTGAAATATATGTACAGACCCATTTTTCTGCCGCACACGCCTTGAATGGATATCCCGGCGATTGTGCGCGCGTTCATGGGCACAACTGGATCATCGATGTTTTTGTCCGGTGCAGGGAACTCGATGAGATTGGCATTGGTATTGATTTCAGGGAGATAAAAGACAGCGTAAAGGGAGTCCTAAAAAACCTGGACCACTTCAACTTAAACGAACTGCCGGCATTTAAAGAGGTAAACCCGACCTCTGAAAACATCGCTAGATTTCTATACCGGGAACTGAGCAAACAACTCAATACCGACAACATCGCCGTTTCTAAAATCAAAGTTTCGGAAACCCCCGGCGCAGGCGCTTTCTATTGGGAGGAGGCGTCATGACGCTTCGCGTGAATGAAATATTTTACAGCATACAAGGCGAATCTTCCTATGCCGGTCGTCCCTGCGTTTTTGTGCGCCTGACCGGATGTAATTTAAGGTGCTCTTACTGCGACACCCAGTATGCTTACGAAGAAGGGGGAACCCAGGAGATCAATCAAATTTTTGAGCAGATCTCTCCCATGCAGTGCCGATTGGTGGAAATCACCGGTGGAGAGCCCCTCATTCAGGAAAAGACCCCCGTTCTCATTGAAGGCCTGCTGGAAGACGGTTATGAGGTCCTCTTGGAAACCAATGGAACCCAAGATATCAGCCGGGTAGATGACCGTTGCGTGAAAATCGTGGATTTCAAATGCCCTTCCAGCGGCATGGGCGATCACACGGATATGGAAAACCTGGAGAAGCTTTCCTTTCGCGACGAAATCAAATTTGTTCTGGGAACCCGGGAGGATTATGAGTATGCCAGAGAAATCGTAGACCATGTGAAATCCCGTTCGCTGAAAATCAGTTCCGTTAACTTTTCCCCTGTGTTCGGCCAGCTGGAACCGGAAATCCTGGCGGAATGGATCCTGGAGGATCACCTGCCGTGCCGGCTGCACCTCCAGCTCCATAAATACATTTGGGGACCCGAGGCAAGGGGTGTTTAAAGACCGATGACCACTTATAAGGGAAAGGCCGTGGTGCTGTTAAGCGGGGGTCTGGATTCAACTACCGTTGCGGCCATTGCGCTTTCGGAAGGATTTGATGTTTTCGGTCTCAGCTTTCGATACGGGCAGCGTCACGCAGTGGAACTGGAAGCGGCAGCAAGAGTGGCCCAAAGTCTGGGCGTAACAGAGCATCTGATCGTCGACATGGACCTTCGAAAAATCGGGGGCTCTGCGCTTACGGACCACATCGATGTGCCCAAGAACCGCCACGAGGAATCTGATGAGATTCCGGTAACCTATGTGCCGGCGCGCAATACCATATTTCTGTCCTATGCCCTGGCATGGGCGGAGGTATTGGGCGCGTGGGATATCTTTATCGGTGCCAATGCGGTGGACTACAGCGGCTATCCGGACTGTCGGCCGGAATACATGGCGGCATACGAAAAGATGGCGAATCTCGCCACAAAGGCAGGGGTGACAGGTGATCGGCAGCTCAACATCAGAACCCCCATCATTTCCATGAGCAAAGCGGAAATCATCAAAACAGGCCTTGGGCTGGGCGTTGATTACCGTCTGACGCACAGTTGTTACGATCCCACATTTGATGGGAAAGCCTGCGGCCACTGCGACAGCTGTCTTTTGCGGAAAAAGGGTTTTGAGGAAGCCGGTATCCAGTGGATTCCGTGAAAATTCCAGAGATTAAATAGATCAAGCAATTCGCTTTATGTCTGAAAACTAAAGTTCTCGCGTCATGCCGGACTTGATCCGGCATCCAGAAATTATATATGGCTGATAAAACACTGGATTCCGGCTTTCGCCGGAATGACGGCAACGAATTCAGGGTTCTAATTATTTCAACAAATTAAGATAACTTTGGACTGTACAGTTATTGAGCAATTTTTTATAATGACCGTTGGGATTTTAAACGCAACATCTAATCAATTTATGGAGGTAAAATCATGAAAATCGGATTTCGTATTCTGGTCCTATTAAGTTTGCTGGCATTTATCGCAGGTCTACCGGTTGCGGCTGTCGCAGCTTCTTCAGCCAACATAAAATTCGGTCACGTGGCACCCCCCTTTCACGGACAGAGCAAAGGCGTGGACGCTTTCGCGGCTTATGTTAAAGAAAAAACCAATGGCAGAATCGATATTGCCACATTTCCCATGGGCCAGCTGGGCGGTGAAAGGTCCATGGCGGAACAGGTTCAGAGCGGCACACTGCAGCTTGGCTCCATCACCACTGCAGTCCTTCAAAACTTCGTGCCCCAGGCAGCCATCTTGGATATGCCCTTTATTTTCCCGGACCGCAAAACCGCATATGCCACTCTGGATGACCCGGAAGTGCAAAAAAAGATATTTTCCTATTTCCCCAAAAAAGGATTTGTCGCCATCGGCTGGACCGAAAACGAATTCAGGGATTTTACCAACAACAAAAGACCGGTCCATAAGCCTTCAGATATCAAGGGGCTAAAGGTTCGGGTGATGAACTCCCCTGTTTACCTGGATACGTTCAAACAGCTGGGTGCGTCACCGGTAGGCATTCCTTTTCCTGAAATCTACAATGCCCTTCAGACCGGCGTGATTGATGCACAGGAAAACCCCATCCTCACTTCCGTCCTGATGAAGTTTACGGAAGTCACGAAGAATGTGACCATCACCAACCACTGCCTGACCGAGTGCATCATCATCGTTTCCCCCGATTACTGGGAAACCCTTTCACCGGCAGACCAGCAGATTTTCAGGGAAGCCGCAAAAGTGGCCATTGACACCAATCGGAAAGTCAATGCGGAGTTGCACAACAAACTGCCCAAGAGCGGTATCAGCATCGCGGAATACTGCAAAAAGAACGGGATCGATGTGATTGAGCTGACCCCGGAAGAACGCAAGGCCTTTCAAAAGGCAATGGTCCCGGTGTGGGACAAATACCGGGAAAAAATCGGAAATGAGATTTTTGATTTCATGCTGACGAAGATCAAGGAACATCAGCAGTAATCAATGAAGATCGCCAAAACGGCCTAGCATCAACCAAAAAGTCTCACGCAAAGGCGCAAAGCCGCCAAGCATCAAGAGCTGTTTGTGTTTCTTTGCGGCTTTGCGCCTTTGCGTGAGATATCATTTATTTCAGCTTATCTAAAATAATCCACCGCATTTCGAAAAATCGAAATCCCCCCACCCTCTTCCTGTTCAATGCTTTTACCCTGCCGGGCAAGGGCCAGTTTTCGCCGGGTCCAGTCCGGATGATTGGTAAAATGGTTGAACGCTTCCGGGTGAGGCATGAGCCCGAAAATATGACCGGTGGGATCGCATATACCGGCAATATCAGACAGAGAACCATTGGGATTTGAGGGCCACCGGCCACCCGCCGGATTACCGTCATCATCAGCGTATTGCAGTACAACCTGGTTGTTTTGAAAAAGCCGCTTAAGGGTCTCATCGGCCGCGTAGAATTTTCCCTCTCCATGCCGGACCGGGAACTCGGCACGGGTAACACCTTTGGTGAAGACATTGGGTGATTGTGGGTTGATTTTTAGGTTTACCCACGCGTCGATAAAATTTCCCGAGTCATTATGGGTGAGGGCTACCGTCCGATCCTGGTAACGGCCATCAATACCCGGCAGCAGACCCAGATTGACCAGGGCCTGAAAGCCATTACATATCCCCAAAATCAGATTTCCCCCATCCACAAAGGCGTTAAGCGCTTCACCCAAGTGCCGCTTCATCTTTGAGGCCATGAGTACGCCTGCGCCATGATCGTCGGCCCAGCTGAAACCGCCCCCAAATACCAGAATTTGATACCCTTCAAGAACCCGGGCAGAACCACTCTGCGCCTTGCTGACCAGTTCGTTGATGTGCATCCTGCGGGAGTCCGCACCGGCGAGATGCAAAGAAAAATCGGTTTCGTTATCGCAATTGAGCCCATAACCGGTGAGAACCACTGCTTTGACCTTTTTCATATCAAATCTCCAAAAGGCGCTTTCCAGGAATCTTTCAAACGGTGGATGTTTTCTTTCAAAACAGTTTCATCTTTTTCTCCGGTAATGACAAGATCCGGCGACTCGGTTACAACGCCGACCTCTACCAGCTTCATTCCGGAAAAGCATTTTTCAAATGGCATCTTCATCTCCCGCGCTACCGTTATGACGAATCTCCCGCAAGATTCCGAGTAAAGTTTCTGCGTGTTTGAAAGGCCCTCTGCCGATGGAATTAACGGCAGTTGAACCCTCATTCCCAACGTTCCGCCCATTGCGGCAAGCGCCAGGTGAACGGCCAGGCCACCTCTTGCGACCGCGTGGCAGGAAGATACCAGTTCACTTTTTATGGCCTGATAAAGTGCACGGTACTGGGGAAGAAATTCTACGGGGTAAACCTGTGGGACGTTCAGCCCCACCTGGTCCATCATCTGGTAAAACTCACTCCCGCCCATCTCATTTCGGGTCTCGCCCAGCACATAGACCAGATCACCCGGGAATTTAACATCCATGGTAACGGATCGGGTGATGTCTTCCATGACGCTTGAAACCGTAAACAGCAACGTCGGCAATCCTGACACTTTCCGTCGCTCTCCAAAAGGTCCCTTGAGATTGCCGTCAATATACATGCTGTCTTTTCCGGAAAGGAGGGGAATATGATATTGAAGGCAGGTGTCCCGAAGGGCCTGATTGGAGCGAACCAGTTGCGCGGCTTTATACTTGCCATCGGGATTCTGAACGGGATCGTATTCTATCGTGGGCCAGCAAAAATTGTCCACTCCAGCCAGATGATCCGGATCCCCCCCCACCGCCAGGACTTTTCTGACGGCCTCATCCATGGTGGCTGTGGTCATGTGGTATGTGTCGATTTTGGAATAGCTGGGATTGACGGCCTGCGAAACGGCAATCCCTTTGAGGGATTTGAGCACAGGGCGGATCACGGCGGCATCGGACGGCGTATCCCGCTCTTTTCCCACCAACGGCTTGATGACGCTGGTCCCTTGAACTTCATGATCATATTGCCTGGCGATCCAGTTACGGGAACAGATATTGGGTCGCTGCAGCATGGCGTTAAGGAGGGCACCGTGATTTGCCGGCTCCGTAATAACCGGTTCCGTCAATCCACGCATTTCCGGTGAAATCCATTCCGCATCGAATTCCCACTGCGGGAAATCGGATTCCAGCAGGTCCATTCGAATGTAGGCGCAGGTCTTTTCCTGGTATTTCAGGTGCAGAAAACCGGAGTCGGTGTATTCCCCGATAACGGTACTCAAAACCGCATGTTTTTTGGAAAGGGCCATGAAGCGTTCCAGATGCTCCGGTTTAACCGCGATGGTCATCCGTTCCTGGGATTCGGACACCCATATTTCCCATTGGTTCAGTCCTTCATATTTCAGGGGCACCCGGTCCAGGTGAACAATACAGCCGTTGCTGAAACGGGCCGACTCTCCCACGGAAGATGAAAGGCCACCGCCCCCGTTGTCGGTAATAAACCGGATCAACCCTTCATCCCGGACCTCCAGTAGAAAGTCGTGCATTTTTTTCTGGGTGTAGGGATCACCGATCTGCACATGACCTGCCGGCGTGTTTTCAGAATAGGTTTCACTTGCCGCCGTCACGCCATGAATACCATCTTTTCCCACTCTTCCGCCGCTCATGATGATCAGATCACCGGGGTTGGTGGTTTTTTCCTGTGACGGCTGACCTTCCACCCGGCTGGGCATGATACCCAGGGCCGTTACAAAGACCAGGCATTTTCCCGTAAAACTTTCATCAAAGAGAAGCAGTCCGTAAGGCGTTGGAATACCGCTTTTGTTGCCGCCGTCTCGAACCCCCTCAATGATGCCATCCAACAACCGTCTGGGGTGCAGGTGGGGTTCAAGGCTACCGTGGTAATCCCGGTGGCCCACACAATACCCATACATGCCCAAAATCAGTTTGGACCCCTTTCCCGTGCCCATGGGATCCCTGTAAATACCCACGATTCCGGTGATGGAGCCGCCGTAAGCCTCCATGTTGGACGGACTGTTGTGGGTCTCGCCCGTAATGCAGTAGTAATGGTCTTCATCAAACCGGGCAACACCGGCGTTATCCCACAAAACCGAAACCACCCAATCCTTTTCTTCCTGGATTTTGAGAGTTGGCGCTTCGATGCAGGTTTTAAAGAGGCTGTCAATGGTTTGGCGCTCACCACTTCGAAGGTCGTGATAATGAAATTTCCCCCGAAAAGTGTTGTGGTTGCAGTGGTCACTTCGCGCCTGGGAAATGTATTCCAGCTCCACGTGTATTCCAGCTCCACATCTGTGGGAAGATCAAGGCCTACGGCTTTTCTCTCCTCCAAAATGTCTTTTCGCAAAAAATACTCCCGAATCACTGGAATGTCCCGGTCCTGAAGTGCCAGATTCCGCTCTTTGGAAATGCATTTGAGCGCATCATTGCTTTCAATGGACAAGGTTTTCACTTCCGGTTCATGGCTCAAAATTACCTTGGGAATCAGAAATCCAATGCCCGTTTGGGAATCCCAGCTTTCCCTGGAGAAAATTTTCCACTGCTGAATGGCTGCGTTGGACAGAAGCTCCGTCGCAATGCGATGGGCCTGATCTTCTGTGAGGTTTCCACTGACTTCATAGCATTTCGAGGTATAAACAGCTTCGCCTGATTTGAATTCAACGCCTAAAAGATCTTCAATGGCTTCACGGGCAGTGCTGCCTTGTGTATCCCGCACACCGGGACGAAAACCGACCCAGATGAGCCAGTCAAAATCCCTTTGAATCGGAGTATACGAGCTTTGTTCAGTAATGGGATTGGTAAATATTTCCTTTTGAATGCGTAAGCGCTGTTCGGCATCGAAATGGGCGTCAATGGTTAAAACCCGGATGACGCGAACATCATCCACATCAAGACCGAAGTACGCCCTTGATTTCTTTAAAATACCGACACCGGATGCGTCCAGCAGCCCGTCTTTTAATCTGATTTCCAGTCTGTAGGTCATGAGCTCACACCTGTTTCTTTCAAGTTGTCGAGGAAATTTCTTTGTACCTTGTATCTTGAAAACCCTCGTTCCGTCAACCGCTATCGAAACAAGGATTTTCCCTCGAAAATTGGCCAAACTTGCAATCGGGAGTTTCAATGCGTATGTTGTAACCTATCGGATAACGACAAAAATAAGGAGTTATTTTATATAATGGAAAAAACAAAAACGGAAAAAATTGAGAAAGAGATGGCTGAAAAGCTTCCCAATCAGCAGGAACTGGAAAAGGAATTGGGAGAATATCTTTCAAAAAAATATGGTGATCGGGTCAAAATCATTTCTCCTTTTGTGGTCCCCAAAAAGGATACAACTGACCCGAATGGAAAAAAGTTGGGATCCAAAGACTCCGATGTGGACAATTTTTATATGATGCCTGAGGAAATGGAATCCTACTTGAATGGTTTTGTGGTGAAACAGGATCAGGTCAAGGCTGTCCTGGGGACCAAGATATGCACCCATTTCAACCGTATCCGGTTCAACAACCAACGGGAAAGTGAAAGCTTTTCGGGCGCCGGAAAAAAATCAGGGGTCGGAATGATCAAAAACAACGTGTTGATGATCGGACCTACCGGCGTGGGAAAGACCTATATCATTAAACTCATTGCACAGAAGCTGGGCGTTCCATTCGTGAAAGGGGATGCCACAAAATTCAGTGAGACCGGTTATGTGGGCGGAGACGTTGAAGACCTCATCCGCGATCTGGTTTATGAAGCGGATGAGAGCATTGAACTGGCCGAGAACGGCATTGTCTATATTGACGAGATTGACAAAATATCCTCATCCAGGAATTTGATTGGTCATGACATATCCCGAACCGGCGTACAGAGGGCCTTGCTGAAACCCATGGAAGAAACCGATGTGGACCTGAAAGTACCCCATGATCCCATCAGTCAGATTCAGGCCATTGAACATTACAGGAAAACGGGTAAAAAGGAAAAAAAGGTGGTCAACACCAAGAACATCCTTTTCATCATGAGCGGGGCTTTTGGCGATTTAACGGAGATTATCAAGAAGAGACTGCAGCGACAGGGCATCGGTTTTGAGGCCGATGTGAGATCCACCGAGATACCATGGGAAATCCTGAAAGAGGTTCGTGCACAGGACCTGGTGGAGTTCGGATTTGAATCGGAATTTGTGGGAAGACTTCCGGTGGTGGTGGTATTTGACGAATTGAACGAGGACGATCTGTTCGAAATTCTGAAAAACCCCAACAATCCCATTACCATCAGTAAACGGATGGATTTCAGGGCCTATGGCATCGATATCCGGTTTGAAGACGAAGCGTTGAAACATATTGCGGCATTGGCGGCAATGGAAAAGACCGGTGCCAGGGGGCTGGTGAGCGCCATTGAAAAAGTTCTGATCCCTTTTGAAACCCGGTTGCCCTCAACGGACATCAAACGGTTTCTGGTGACGCAAGAGGTTGTGGAGGATCCCCAAAAGCAATTGGTGCAACTGCTGGAAAAACACAGCGACCCGGAATGGATTGACCGTTTTGAAAAGGCTCGAAGCGCTGAAATAAATGATATCAAACAATACATAACGGAACGTACCGAATACTTCAGCAACAAATCAGGATTTGATTTGAACGATCGAAGGATGGAATTGATTGCAGGTCTCTACTTCCGCCACGTCACTGATGTGGATGTGGCCATCGAAAACCTCGGCGCCATGTACGAACAGGTCCAGGTGGAAACGGATGCTCTGAGGGAGAACCTGGACGTCAAAATTCTGTTTGACGACAGTGCCGTGGATGAAATTATTCGTCAGGCCGTTGATTCGGGCCAGAATGTGAGAAACCTGACATTTCAACTGGCCAAAAGGCTTGAATACGGACTGAGGCTGGTGAAAGACCGTGTGGGCAAGGAAGATTTCATCATCAACGGTGAAGCCCTTACCCATATGGAGGCCTTTATCAACGATCTCATGAAAAAGGCGTATCAGAGCGGAGACGATTCTGTTCAAGAAAAGATAGAGAAAGAAAACTGACAGTCCCGCAAGAAGCCCGTCACCCCGTTGAAAAACGGGGTCCAGGACTTTTTTAGATGACTGATAACACTGGATTCCGGCTTTCGCCGGAATGACGCAAGAGAGCATTTCACAAGCTGGTTCCCGACGCTCATGCTTTTAACGTATTTTCATACGCTTCATCAATTTTTTGCTCCACATATGCGATGATGCTTTCGTTATTCTCGTAAAGGTCAAAGCAGTAGCCGTCTTCCCCCAGGAGCCCCCCCGGCACCAGATCTCCCTCTTCTTTGGGATCCGTCACACAATCTCCGTAGAAGCACACCGACAACCACCGGCTGTCAGGATCGTCGTCTACGATATCGATCATGGTAATCAAGGTCCCCTCTTCGCCTTCGGCTTTTTTCCTGGCCCTGAAAGAGTAGCTGATACCGGGCCTGGCAACAAGGGACAGGATCACCCGTTTTTTTTGTGAAAATCGGGTGGCCAACCTGAGAAAGACAGCCTTCATATTCATTTCATCTATAGTCCATCGGTCAAGAACGTCTGTGAGATTCCGGTAGTCCTCTCGGTTCAAAAACAATTTCTCTTTCATTTTTTATGCGTTCTCCTTATTGAATCCGTTTCCTATTAGCCGGTTCATGGGTCAAGCCACCTCATATAATCCTTTGTCCCGATCCTGCAGGTACACGTACCTGAAAGCCCCTTTCCTTGNCGCATCAAACCATTCGAGTCCGATCTTTCGGCATGCTGGACAGGCCTCCATGGGGATGTGAACGCCCATGATATGTTGACCGGTGCTGGCGGTGGACGAAATGGCGAAAGCGCCGGCACAGTGGGAACAGCATCTTATTTTTTCATTCTGCCTTTCCTGAATGCCGTCCGTATCATAGAAGATGTCCCGTTTTCGCTCCACTATGTGTCCTTCATCATACGTCTTTTTCTGAAGCCCACCCCGCAAAAACAAGTCCTTCAGCGCTTCAACCAGCTGCTCAATATGCCGGGTCACATCCGGTGATTGCGGGCGATAGTCTTTTTCATAATTGGGTTCCTTGACAAATGAGGTGTCCATACCGGCCATGGCCATGATAATGCCCACATTGACGTAGGGCAGGGCATTTTGAATGGCATACCCGCCTTCAAGCACGGCAATGTCCGGTTTCAGTTTCGAATTCAGAATGGCATATCCGCGGGCGGAAAAGTTCATATTGGTGATGGGATCATTGAAGTGGTTGTCCTGACCCGCTGAATTGATTACGAGTTCGGGTTCGAATTCTTCCAGAAGCGGCATCACCAGTTCATCCAGGGCATGAAGGAACCCTCTTTCGCCGGTCTGAGGGGGCAGCGGAATATTGACGGTTTTCCCCTGGGCATTGGGGCCGCCCAACTCATCGGGGAAACCGCTGCCGGGATACAGGGTGCGGCCGTCCTGGTGAATGGAGATGAAAAGTGTGTTGGGATCATGCCAGTAAATATCCTGTGTNCCGTCACCATGATGGCAGTCGGTATCCACAATGGCCACNTTTCGAATGCCGTAATGGGTNCTNATGTATTCAACCATAACCGCTTCAATGTTGATATTGCAAAANCCCCGATTGCCATGAACCACGCGCATGGCGTGGTGCCCCGGAGGTCGCACCAGCGCGAAAGCACTCTCCACTTCACCCTTTAAAACCGCATCCGCTGCCACAAGACAGCCCCCGGCGGAGATGAGGTGGCTTTCCGTGGTAACGGCGGCCTCGTTGGGAACACAGAAATGGGCCCTTTGAATATCCTCATAAGCTGCAGGACGTACGCGGTATTCCAGAATCCCCGGAATATCCAGCAACCCTTCCTCCATAACCTGGTCCTGGGTATAGAGAAGCCTTTCCTCGCGTTCGGGATGATCCGGACTGATCGCCCAGTCAAATGCAGGGAAAAAGACCAGCCCAGTTTTGCGTTGTGCACTTATCATGCGTCTTTGCTCCTTTTCCATTGGGGAATGAGCCCCGGCGTAATGGTCATTTTGAGCCGAATGTTCTGGCCCACCGCCCTGTAGCCGCGGATCATATTGAAGACCTGCTTTTCCGTAATTGAAGTCTCCAGTGAATTGTCTCGTGCTCCGATTACCAGCGCCCTTCGGCAAAGGGTTTCCCGGGCCAGGGCGATCGCCTGATCCATATCAAAGCGACGATCGATTTTATGCTCGATCCCGGCTTCGGGAATGATCACCGACCCCCGTTCCGTATCCGCTTGAAGGGTCACTTGCGATGTGACTCTGGCCACGGCAGCCCCCACCGCGTTGGCCACTTGGTAATGGGGCGGTACCCGGGCAGGCAATCCCAGCGCCTTTTCCACATAGGGGGCGATTTGCGGTGCCGGCCCGCCCATAACGAGAACGGATGTGGGCTCAATTTTTTCCTCGTTTAAAACCTGATGGATCGTGTAAACCGGCTGAGCATTGATATCATGGACAAAGGCCCGGGCAGACTGGGCAATGGTTTCGGCCATCTGTTTTAAAACACGATCAGCCGCGCTTTCTGAACTGCACCCGAGCGAACCACCCAGATCCTCCATTGCAGCCCGGGCCGCACCTTTGTTGCCCAAATCCAAAAGCCCGAGGGTCACCATGGCATCCGTCGGCGTTGCCAGCGCACCTCCGAATGCAACCGGAGGACCATTTCGCTGGGGCCCCACAGTCATTTCGCCGCCGCTTTTCACCTGAATCACACTGTCTCCGCCCGTTCCCAGGGAATGGGTGATAATGGATCGAATCAATGTTTTGTAGGAGCCCAATTTAACCCCGTGAGGATTGAGAAGGGGAACACCGTTTAAAACGACCGCCATGTCCGTGGTGGTGCCGCCCACATCCAGCACCAGGGTCGCCCCTTCACATCCATCCAGGGCCAACGCCCCCATGACGCTGGCGGCCGGGCCGGATTGTGCGGTTCGGGCCGGTGAGCCGGTGCTTCTCATGAGATCAATGGTGCCGCCATCCGGTTTTAAAAGGTAGCGTGGCGCATGCAGGTTTTTTTCATCCAGGATGTGGGTCAGCGCATCGGAAAAGGTTTTGTACAGTTTGTGAAGGGAAGCATTTAGATATGTCGTATAAATTCGCCTGGGGAAATTGAGGCTGCCGGAGACGGTGTGCCCCATGGTAACATGTGAGAAAAGACTTTGGGTCCACGCCACGATCTGGTGCTCGTGAGCGGCATTTCGGACGGAGAATTTTCCCACAACCCCAAGGGTGTCGATACCCGCTGCTTTAATTCTTTCGGCCGCTTCCATGACCGATGACTTGTTCAGGGGAACGGCCTCGAATCCCTGATGGTCCAGGCACCCCTCGACCACTTGAAAAGAAGGCCCCACTGAAAAGCAGGCCGGATCGATACCGGGGCCCGCGGAAACAATCATGCCGGTTCGCTCGAGGCGATCCTCAACAATGGCATTGGTTGCCAGGGTGGTCGAAAAAGCCATCCGCTCGATCTGCTCAGGTTCAATACCCACCAGGATACTGTCAAGGGCATTTCGAAGGGTTAACAGGAGATCCTCTCCGGTGGGGATTTTTGTTTCCGCCAGAATTCGATCCTCATCTATGAGTACCGTGTCTGTCTGTGTTCCGCCTACATCCAGTCCCAAAATCATCGTTTCGCCACTCCGGCTTAGGGTTAACGGGTTGTGTTCATTTTACTTGAATTTAGATTTCGATTCATATTTCCGGACACAAACGCCTCCAAATCCAAAGCGATATGTTCAAATCCGATATTACGAAATTCCTGAACGGTCTCCTTTCGAATGACATCCTTTAAGGCTAGCTCACGTTCCGAATCGCCCAATTCGATACGGGCCACCGAACCGTGATGCCTTACCCGAAAGGTTCTGAATCCTTTGTCCTGTAAAAACGCCTCCGCCGTTTCAATCATTTTCAGTTTTTTTTCGGTAATGGCACTGCCATAGGGAAGCCTGGTAGCGAGACAAGCCATGGAAGGTTTGTCCCATTGCGGCAGACCCATTGCTTTTGAAAGCTGTCGAATCTCTGTCTTACTCAGGTTTTGATCCATGAGTGGCGCTTTGAGACCCGCTTCCACCGCAGCCTGAAATCCCGGCCGAAAATCATTCACATCATCCGCATTGGCGCCGTGGATCACGTGGTGGATACCTCTCTTCTGCGCAATCTCATTGAGGGTTCTGCAAAGGGCTTTTTTGCAGTGGTAGCACCTGTCGGGGTTGTTGGCTGAAAATTCAGGAAGATTGATTTCGTGGGAAGAAATAAGCAGGTGAGGGATACTTTTTTCCCGTGCGAATGCCACCGCCTCAGTGCGTTCCCGAAGGGGATGAACGGCAGACACCGCCGTGACGGCCAATACTTTTTTTCCCAGGGCTTCATGTGCCACAGCCAGGAGGAATGAACTGTCAACTCCCCCTGAAAATGCCACCAGCACGGATTCCATTTTTTTCAGCTCAGCTGCCAGGCTTACCCTTTTATCAACAGCGGAAAATCTGCCCCTTGTAGCACCTTTGGATGACTCAACCAAAACAGGGGATTTAGGCTCAACACCCATTCCTCAGTAGCTCCGTCTTATTTTTGACGCATGATACCAGATGGGAAATGAAATGTGAAGAGAGAGTTTAAGCAAGCGTTCCGGTTTGGAAATTGGGCTTGCTTAGTGCGTAAAAAGGTGTTATGTAGGCCTCTTGCCAGTTCTTAGCAAATGCGAACCCCTCTTTATGGACAAGAGGATTTTTTGAACACTGTAGAATTTAAGGAGAAATACTGATGCGACACAATTTTGGTGTTCGGCTGTTAATGGCGGCCTTGGTGCTTTCGTTAATCATCTTGAGTTGGCCTGTTTTAGCGGAAGAAAAGGCCGCTACGGATAAAGTAGCGGTGGTAAACGGCGATGTGATTACGCGCGGGGATCTGGACCGGGCTGTGGATTTTGGAAAACGACAGGCCATGCAGCAAAGAAAGCCCCTGAGTCCTGAGCAACTTGCAGCACTTGAAAAAGATTCGCTGGACAAATTGATCGGCATTCAGCTGCTTTATCAGGCCAGCAAGAAAGCAGGCAATAAAGTAGACGATAAGCAGGTGGATGAAAAATTTGCCGAATTCCGGAAACGATTTCCCGATGAAGAGGCCTTCAAAAAAGCCATGGCAGAGTGGCATGTCACTGAGGCGGACATGAAGGCCGAACTCAAAAAGGGAATGGTCACTGAAGCGTTTGTGGTGAAAAACTTTGTGGATAAGACAACCGTGCCGGAAGAGAAGATAAAGGCCTATTATGACAGCAATCCACAATTTTTCAAACAGCCGGAGAAGGTAAAAGCCAGCCATATTTTGATCAAGGTCGATCCGAAAGCAACTGAAGCTGAAAAAGCCGAAGCCATGAAAAAAATCAAAAAGATCCAGGAGCAGCTGAAAAAAGGGGATGATTTTGCGGAAGTGGCCAAAAAATCCTCCGAAGGACCCAGTGCTCCCAGGGGTGGCGATCTGGGTTATTTCGGGCGGGGACAAATGGTCGGACCTTTCGAGGACACCGCTTTTTCTCTTGAGCCCGGAAAAGTCAGCGACGTGGTGAGAAGCCCGTTCGGATACCACCTCATCAAGGTTGCGGACAAGAAACCTGAGTCCATAATGCCCTTTGAGACTGTCAAGCCGAGGATCGAGCAATATTTGAAGCAAGAAGAAGTTCAGAAAGAAATCAAAAAATATATCGACAATCTGAGAAAAGAAGCCAAGGTGGAGATTTTTTTGAAAAACGCCTCCTGATTTCCTAAACCTATGGCTAAACGGCCAAAAATGGATCCTTCAGCGGAAGAATACGTAATTTCTTCGCTGGGGGATTCATACTATTACATATGATTAATTTTACGGAGGGATGGCCGAGTGGTCGAAGGCGGCGGTCTTGAAAACCGTTGAACGAAAGTTCCGTGGGTTCGAATCCTACTCCCTCCGCCAATTGCTTGCAAAATTTTTTTCGATTGTGTATAGAAATCTGGTGTTTCTTGCCCAGTTTATTGCGGAGAGATGGCCGAGTCGGCTGAAGGCGCTCGCCTGCTAAGCGAGTGTAGGGTTTAAAGCTCTACCGAGGGTTCGAATCCCTCTCTCTCCGCCATACTATTTAGATGTATTGACTTCACTGAACTGCAGTATCCACAGGATTTCTTGAAGGGCCGACCCGCCCAGTTGCCTTTCCACAGGTTTTTTCAGTCCCTCGTGAGTATGTAAAAATGCCCTACGAAGTTCTTGCCAGAAAATGGCGGCCACAGGTTTTTGAAGATGTCATCGGCCAGGAGCACATTACCCAAACGCTGGTGAATGCCATCAGGACCAGCAGGCTGGCGCACGCCTATATTTTTGGCGGGCCCAGAGGTGTGGGCAAGACTTCCGTGGCCAGAATTTTCGCCAAAGCCATCAACTGCGTCGAGGGCGAACCGGGAATCCCCTGCAACGAATGCCGGAGTTGCCGTGAAATAACAGCCGGTAATTCCGTTGACGTGCAGGAAATTGATGGCGCGTCTAATCGGGGCATTGACGAGATTCGGGAGCTTCGGGAAAACGCTAAATACATGCCCTCCGCCAGCCAGTACCGCATCTATGTCATCGATGAAGTCCATATGCTGACACTTCCGGCCTTTAATGCCCTTCTGAAAACCTTAGAAGAACCACCCGCCCATGTCAAATTCATATTTGCCACCACCGAAAGCCACAAAGTCCCCATTACGATTCTCTCCCGCTGTCAGCGATTTGATTTTAAACGCATTCCCCTGCCTAAAATTGTCGCCTATCTAGAAAAAATTTCCCAACATGAGGGTGTTACCATCAGCACCACGGGTCTCTCAATGATTGCCAGGGAAGCGGAAGGGAGCATGAGGGACGCGGAAAGCCTTCTGGACCAGGTGATTTCCTTTGCGGGACAAACCGTTCTGGACAATCAGGTACCGGAAATCCTTGGCATCATCGACCGCGGTCTGATATTCGAGTCATCTTCCGCTATCATTGAAGGCTCTTCGCCCAGATGTCTTCAGGTGGTCGAAACCGTATACAATCAGGGATACGACATCAAAGAATTCTATCGTGCGCTTATGGCACAGTTCAGGAACCTGCTGGTCAGCCTGATTGCACCTGAAGAAAACCTCATCGACATGAGTGAAAGCGACAAAGAGGAAATCAGGCGGCAAGCACAACTGGCCGGTGAGGAAAAACTCCAGGTGATATTGAACTTTCTGATCGCAAGGGAGGATGGCCTAAGGTTTACAACCTATCCACGCCTGGTCCTGGAAACCACCCTGATCAAGCTGTGCAGTCTCGGAGACTACCTGTCATTCGGCGACATTATGAAAAAAATAGCCCTCTTGGAGGAGCGGTTGGCGACCTTTTCTCCCCGAGAGCCTCATGAAAACAGTAAAGCGATATCCGAAGCCTCGACAAATTGGTCCCGGAATGACGTAGAAATTGAAGCGGTTGATGTTGAAGAAACAACCACCGGTAACAAGGAGATTGAAAAATCGGGGCCCACTAAGGTCAAACCCACCTTTGAACCATCCGGGGAAAAAACCTGGAAGGATTTTCTTCAGTTTGTTTTCGGCAAAAGCAAGATGCTCTACACCGTTCTCAAAGACTGGCGCTTCAAACAACTCACTGAAGAAGTATTGGAAATTGAAAACGGCGATCATAAATTTTCTTCCGGCTATTTCGAAGAACAGGAAAAACGCGATCAACTGGCGGGATATTGCCGTGCCTTTTTTCAAAGGGATATACGGGTCAACATCAGCGCCAGACCGCTGGCATCGACATCCGGAAAGGACAGCGTTAATAGCAAAAACAAAAAGATCAATCCAACTGAACCACTCGAACTTCACCCTGAAGTTCGAGATGTGGCGCAGAATGTTTTGGATTTGTTTGAAGGAAAATTAATCAATAAATAATGCACAACCAAGGAGGAATCAAATGAAAGGCATGCCGAACATGGGGCAGCTGATGAAGCAGGCTCAGAAGTTCCAATCTAAAATGGCCAAACTTCAGGAAGAGCTGGGGGAGAAAACCGTAGAGGCTTCCGCCGGAGGCGGTATGGTTTCCGTGGTCGCCAACGGGAAACAGGAACTTATTTCCATCAAAATCGATCGTGAAGTGGTGGACCCGGAAGATGTGGAAATGCTGGAAGACCTGGTCCTGGCAGCAACCAATGACGCGTTGACACAGGCCAAAAACATGATGAATGACGGGATGGGAGAACTCACCAAAGGGATGAATATCCCGGGTATGCCCGGTCTCATGTAAGGGCTTTTACAAAAAATCATGACCACCCCCTAAAGCTAAAGACTAGCGATATAAAAGAAGACCTATGGGAATTTATCCTGAACCATTAGTTGAATTGGTTGACCAATTTTCAAAACTTCCCGGAATTGGCCAGAAATCAGCCACGCGCATGGCGCTTTTCGTGTTACGAAGCAACCCTGAACTGGCCAAAGGCCTGGCCCGAAGCCTGATTGAAGTCAAAGAAAAAATCCATTTCTGTTCGATCTGCTTCAATCTGACCGACGAAGATCCCTGTGCCATCTGCCGGAACGATCAGCGTGCGGACGGTACCATCTGCGTGGTTGAAACCCCCGGGGACCAGATGGCCCTGGAGGAATCCGGCGTTTACAGTGGCCGGTACCATGTGCTGCATGGCGTCCTCTCCCCTCTGGACGGCATCGGCCCTGAAGACCTCAAAATCGACAGGCTTCTGGTAAGGCTGGAAAGCGAAAAAATTGAAGAGATCATTCTGGCAACCAATCCCACCACCGGTGGTGAAACCACCGCCTCCTTTATCTCCGGATTACTCTTCGAAAAAAGTCCCGAGATCAGAATTTCAAGAATCGCCCTGGGGGTCCCCATGGGGGGCGATCTCAAATTCATGGACACCATGACCCTCCAGCATGCGCTCAAGCGTCGTGTTCAGATTCCGTGATGATTTCAAAGACCCTTCTTAAAGAGATATCCGGAATTGTCGGCGAAAAGCATTCCATAACCACCCAAAAGGGGATGGTCGAATTTGCGGCCGATGCAACCAAAATCGCTCATATGCCTGATGTGGTGGTTTTTCCGGAAAACAGCGAACAGATCTCCCGCATCCTTCGGCTGGCGACGGAAAATGGATTTCCAGTTGTTCCCAGGGGGGCCGGTACGGGAATGAGCGGAGGCGCCATACCGGTTCAGGGAGGCGTCGTGCTGGCCATGGACCGCCTGAACCGAATTCTCTCCATAGACCCCGACAATCTGATTGCGAAAGCAGAGCCAGGTGTCATAACAAATGATCTTCAGCAGGCCGTTGAAGCGTTGGGACTTTTTTATCCGCCCGACCCGGCCAGCCTGAAGGTTTCAACACTGGGGGGAAATATCGCGGAATGCGCCGGTGGGCTTCGGGCCGTCAAATACGGTGTTACCCGGGATTATGTGCTGGGGCTCACCATTGTACTGCCCACAGGGGAAATCATCAAAACAGGTGTAGAAACCCGGAAAGGCGTTGCGGGGTACGACCTGGTGCGATTGATTGCGGGATCCGAGGGAACCCTTGCGGTCATCACCGCCATGACCCTCCGCCTGGTTCCAAAACCCGAGGGCAAACGCACCATGGTGGTTTTTTTTGAAAATGTATCTTCAGCAGTGCAAACGGTTTCAAAAATAATCCGCAATAAGATTGTTCCTTCTATCCTGGAATTCATGGACCGACTGTGCATCGATTGCGTGAGGGAAGAGATACAACTGGACCTGCCGGCCAATGCCGGCGCCATGCTGCTGATTGAGGTGGATGGCAACCCGGACTTGGTGGCGCACCAGGTTCGGATTATCGAGGATTTATGCGGTCAGTGCGGTGCCATCGGCTTTCGAGCGGCAGCGGACCCGGAAAGCGCGGAAGGGCTTTGGGAAGCGCGACGAAACGTATCACCGTCCCTTCTCAAACTAAGGCCCCACAAAATCAACGAAGATATTGTCGTACCGCGAAGCAGCCTGGCTGAACTGGTATCATTTCTGGATACCGTTTCCCATCAATACGGTCTCCCCGTTCCCGCCTTTGGCCATGCCGGGGATGGCAATATTCATGTGAACATCATGCTTGACAAAGAAGACCCCGTTCAGCTGAAAAACGGTTACACCATCGTCAAAGCGCTCTTCAGGAAGGTCATTGACATGGGCGGAACCATTACGGGTGAGCATGGTATCGGCATCACCAAAGCACCCTATCTGGAAATGGAAATTCCCGTTGAAGGCATTCAACTCATGAAGCGTATCAAAGCGGCGTTTGATCCGGCAGGCATTCTGAATCCGGGCAAGATCTTTTCCTAGAAAAGAGAAACCATTTTATGTTTTCGACTTCGGATCTTCATCGAGTTTTCCCGTGAGCTTTTCCATGGCTTTCCGTGTGGCCCATCGCAAAAAGATTCTTGAGTAATCGGCCCCCGCCAGATACATTCCCAGAATGAATACCAGATGGGACAGGCCATAAGTCAGAGGTCCTCCGATGATGGCGATCATCGGCTTTCCCAGATGAATTGAAACAGCCCCCAGGAACGCCACCGCCGGCCAGCCGATGATGTAGCTGAACCCAATGGCCGTGATGCCCGCAATGGCGCGGGTGCTCGGCCGTTTTTTAAAAGCGCTCAAGTCAGCTTCATCGGCAATGGCTTTCTGCACAAATCGGGTTTCGGCCGCTTTCCTGACAATTTTCTGGGTGATGCGGTTCATTTGACTGGTTTCTGAAAATTCCCTAAATAACATCTAACAAAATGGTTTTATAACGCTAAACCTGCTATATAAGCAACCATTATGAAATCCTTTAAAATCCATTTCCCTTTCCTGATCGCTGTGTTGGCAGTGATGGCGGTGCTGCTTGCAATCGCCTTTTTTCGCATTGAAATCGACACGGACGTCACCAAATATCTGCCGCAAAAAGATCCCGTTATCGCTGATGCCGAACATGTTTTCAAAAATCACCCTATCCAGGACCGGCTGATTATCGATATCGGTCTTCAGAAGGAAAACGTGGCACTTTTGCTGGCATGCAGTCGGTTTGTGGAGCAACAACTGACGCAAAGCGGCTTGTTTAAACAGGTGGGCGTTAAAGACTTCCAGAGCATCATGCCGGATCTAATGAACCACGTTTTAAACAGCCTGCCGATCATGTTCGATGAGACAGAACTGCAAGACAACGTGGCGCCGCTTCTGACATCGGATAGAATCGCTGGCATGGTGAAAAACCATTATACCCAACTGCTGGATCTGGAGGGTATCGGACGTGTGAAAACCATTTCAAAGGACCCTTTGGGACTCTCCAATCTGGTTCTGGCTCGCCTCTCTTCCCTATCGCCATCCAAAAATGTTCGATTTTATGGGGGACAAATCATATCCCCTGATGGAAAGCACCTCCTTTTGGTTGCCACACCCTCGGGTTCGGCAATGGATACCGAATTGGCGCGCAAACTCTCTACCCTGCTCTCAACCATTGGCGGGGAATTGAACGAACGGTTTGGAGATTCTCAAAATCCCGTCGTTCTGACACCCATGGGGGCGTATCGCGCGGCGCTGGACAATGAAATCATCGCCAGGCAAGACAGCGAAAGGGCAATACTTCTGGCCAGTCTGGGGATTGCGCTGCTGCTGATATTTGCCTTTCCAAGGCCCCTTTTGGGGCTCTTTGCGTTTCTGCCGGCACTTTTCGGCTCGGTAGCCGCGTTTTTTGTCCTTGCCCTTCTGGAGCGGTCCATCTCCATCATGGCCTTGGGTTTCGGAGGTGCCATCATTGCCATTACCGTGGACCACGGCATCGCTTTTCTGCTCTTTCTGGACCGTCCTCAACCCACACGGGGAAGGACAGCGGCCCGAGAGATATGGTCCGTTGGCCTNTTGGCAGCACTCACCACCATGGGGGCGTTCGGTGCCCTGGTGTTTTGCGATTTTCCCATTTTTCAACAGTTGGGCCGGTTCACTGCCCTGGGGATAGGATTTTCATTCTTGTTTGTTCATGTGGTTTTCCCCCTGATTTTCCCGGAAATGCCACCGGCCCCCGCGCGGTCTTTACCACTTCGAAAAGGGGTGGAACGGTTGACCGGTTTTGGTCTAAAAAGCGCCTTGGCACTGGCGGCTTTTGCCATTTTCATGCTCTTCTTTGCGCGACCTGAATTTCTGGTAAGCTTAAGCGCCATGAACACCGTCAGTGAAGAAACCCTTAGCGCCGAGAAAACCTTTGGCCGAGTCTGGGGAGAAGGGATTTTTGAAAACATTTTTCTGATGATGGAAGGCAAAGAGGTTTCGGAGCTTCAGTCCATGGGAGACAATCTCTTGCCCATGCTCAACCAGGACCTTGCCTCGGGCGTTCTGGTTTCCGGATTCATACCGGCCATGGTCTTTCCGGGGGAAAAGAAGGCAAGGGACAATCTCTCCTCATGGCAGTCTTTCTGGAATCTAAAACGGATCGCACGCCTAAAGGAAACACTGAAAGAAGCTTCCGCAAAGGCGGGCTTCAAACCGAACGCGTACGCACCTTTCCTGCAAACCCTCACAGGCTACCAGATCACCTCCACAGAGATCTTACCGGAATTCCATGAACTGCTGAGCATTACCGAAAATTCCGCAACCGCCCCATGGGTCCTGTTTGCAAACCTGAAACCCGGGCCGGCCTATGACCCTTTGGCATTTTACGACCGTTACGGAAAAATCGGTAAAATATTCGACCCGACCTTTTTTTCCCAAAGGCTGGGGGGCCTTTTATTTTCAACCTTTTTGAATATGCTGTGGATTATCGGTTTGAGTGTCGTCTTTCTTCTTTTTGTCTACTTTCTGGACTGGCGGCTGGTACTGGTTGCACTCATCCCGGTCGTTTTTGCGCTCATCTGTACCCTGGGGACCCTGAACCTCATCGGACACCCGCTGGACATTCCCGGATTGATGCTTTCCATCGTCGTCATCGGCATGGGAATTGACTATTCATTGTTCATGGTCAGAGGTTACCAGCGATATACAGATGAAAATCATCCCTCTTTTCAATTGATTAAGATGGCCGTTTTTATGGCTTCCTTCTCCACCATCATCGGTTTCGGTGTTTTGTGCTTTGCCCGGCATGCCCTTCTCAGAAGCGCGGGACTGACATCCCTTCTGGGAATTGTCTATTCCCTCGCGGGTGCCTTTATCATTTTGCCACCGATTTTGAAATTCCTTTTTCGTGAGCCATCGGTAAGGAACCAAAAGCCTTTACCCCTTCATCGGGCAGTCCTCAGGCGATACCGTAACATGGAGGCATATGCACGATGTTTTGCGCGATTTAAAATGATGACGGACCCTATGTTTAAGGAGCTTCCCCGGTTTTTGGGTAACGGCTTGAATCCCAAAACCATTCTCGACATCGGTACCGGTTACGGCGTGCCGGCCTGCTGGCTCCTTGAACAATTCCCGAAGGCAAAGATTTTCGGCATTGATCCCGATGGCGAAAGGGTTCGGGTGGCATCCAGGGTTGTGGGGCAAAGAGGACGGATAGCACAGGATGCAGCGCCCCAAATTCCAATAGCCTCAGAACCGGCGGACGGCGCTGTCATGCTGGACATGATTCACTATTTACCAGATGATGCCTTGATGCTTACCTTTGAGCGTCTTCACAGGCATCTCGCCGGCAGTGCTTGGCTTCTGATTCGCGTAGCCGCACCCGTAGAGGGGCATCATTCATGGTTGTGGAAACTGGAGGCTGTCAAATCAAGGCTTTCCCGTCTTCCCCTCTACCATAGACCCATTGATAAACTTTTTGAGATGCTTATAAAGGCAGGTTTTCGAGTAAAACACAAGTCCCCCTCCGGATCAAAGGGGGAATCGGTATGGTTGATCGCTGAAAATAGTTGACGGTTTCCCATAAAAAGGGTTTTGTCGTGATCCGTTATTCTGTTTCCCCTGCTCATATTTTGGGGCTTGCATCCTATTTCGCCGCGTTCCTGCTGGCTCTATTTGATGTGTCCCTGGCGGTGCTGCCGCTGTTTCTGTTCGTTATTCTCTGCATGGTGGCACCTTTCCTGCCCCAACTGGGTTTCTTTCTTCCCATCATCAGCCGTGGAAATTCAGGCCAGAAGGCTGTTTCGATTACGTTTGACGACGGCCCCGATCCATATACCACTGAACCGCTGCTGGCACTTCTCGAACGGCACGGGGTTA
>JGI11705J14877_10000121_pt1 | contig 47407 bp, 47 predicted proteins | sample Etolaghawater15m_FD_14877 | JGI IMG/M metagenome (IMG submission 14877) | reverse complement strand
TTAAATCAAAAGACGAATTGCCTTCAGTTAATGGCGGCTTGGGTATTGCGATCATCTCCACCTCCAAAGGTGTGATGACTGAAAAGCAGGCCCATGCTAGCGGTAACGGCGGCGAAATCATCTGCACGGTCGTATAAGGTAGCGCCATGTCTAGAATTGCTAAAAAACCGATAGAGTTGCCGTCTGGTGTGTCGGTAAACGTCGATGGTCAAACTATTTCCGCGAAGGGTCCCAAGGGCGAGTTGTCGCTGACGCTGCATGACTCTGTGACGTTTGAACAGAGCGACAACGTGCTTACCTTCAAGCCGGTCACACAGGATCAGGGCAGCATTGCCATGACGGGAACCATGCGGTCTCTGGTCAACAATATTGTCGTTGGTGTTGGATCCGGATTCGAGAAGCGACTCAACCTGGTGGGTGTTGGTTACCGGGCACAGGCTCAAGGTCGCACCCTGAATCTTTCCCTTGGTTTCTCTCATCCCATCAATTATGCCGTTCCTGAGGGCATCACTATCGAGACCCCGAGCCAGACTGAAATTGTCGTGAGCGGTTGTGATAAGCAGAAAGTTGGCCAGGTGAGCGCAGAGATTCGAGCGTTTCGTCCGCCGGAACCTTACAAAGGTAAGGGTGTTAAATACTCTGATGAGCATATCGTCAGAAAAGAAGCGAAAAAGAAGTAGGTTAAATCAATGGATAAGAAATTATCGCGCATTCGGCGTTCGCGTAAGACCCGAGCAAAGATTCGTGAACTGGGTGTTAACCGGTTAACTATCTATCGTACACCTCGTCACACGTATGCCCAGATCATCTCCGCCGAATCCGGCCAGGTGCTGGCAACTGCTTCTACCTTGAGCAAAGAGCTCAAAGAAGAGGTCAAGAATGGCGGAAACGTCGCTGCTGCTGTTGCCGTCGGCAAAGCGATCGCGGAAAAAGCCAAAGCGGTCGGTGTTGAAACCGTCGCGTTTGACCGTTCTGGTTACAAGTATCATGGCCGCGTAAAGGCATTAGCCGATTCTGCGCGAGAGCATGGATTGAAGTTTTAAGATTATAGAGATACTGCTATGGCTGATGCTCAAGGTTCAAAAGACGATTTGATTGAAAAACTGGTGGCCGTTAATCGCGTTGCCAAGGTTGTCAAAGGTGGTCGTCAATTCGGTTTCACTGCACTGACGGTAGTCGGTGACGGCAATGGCAAGGTCGGGTTCGGTTATGGCAAGGCCCGTGAAGTCCCATTGGCCATTCAAAAGGCCATGGAAAAGGCGCGCGCCAATCTGACCAATGTTGCGATTACCGATGGCACCTTGTACTACCCGATCAACGCCCGTCATGGCGCAGCCAAGGTTTACATGCAACCCGCTTCAGAAGGTACCGGTGTTATCGCGGGCGGTGCTATGCGCGCAGTACTTGAGGTTGCCGGCGTGCGCAACGTATTGGCCAAGTGTAACGGTTCGCGTAACCCAATAAATCTGGTTCGTGCAACGATCAAAGGGCTGTCCGACATGAAGTCTCCTGAAATGATCGCTGCCAAGCGCGGCAAAACTGTAAAAGAAATCCTGGGAGCGTGAGATGGCTAACGCTGAGAATAAAACGTTGAATATTACATTGATCAAAAGTCTCAACGGTCGGTTGGCGGCGCATAAAGCCTGCGCATCCGGTTTGGGTCTGCGTCGCATGCATCAGACTGTGCAGGTGATTGATACCCCAGAAAACCGTGGCATGATCAACAAGATACATTACATGGTTAATGTCGAGGAAAACTGATGCATCTGAATACCATCAAACCTGCGAACGGTTCAACAAAGCCATCCAAGCGAGTTGGTCGTGGCATTGGTTCTGGACTTGGTAAAACCTGTGGTCGTGGTCACAAAGGTCAAAAGTCGCGTTCCGGTGGTCAACCCATGGTTGGCTTCGAAGGCGGTCAAATGCCTTTGCAGCGCCGTTTGCCTAAATTCGGTTTTACCGCGCGTAAATCGCGTTTCTCGGCTCAGGTTCGCCTGAGTGAGTTGGCGGCCATGACTGCTGACGTGGTCGATCTGAAGGCGCTTATCGAAGCCTCCGTGGTTCCCGCCAACACCCGTCAAGCCAAGGTTTTTTTGTCCGGTGAAATCAACCGAGCAGTTACCTTGAAAGGCGTCAAGGCGACCAAAGGCGCATCGGCTGCTATTGAAGCCGCTGGCGGCAAAATCGAAGAATAAGGCTGGTTTAACATGTCCACCTCTGCATCACAGCTCGCCGCAAGCTTATCTGGCGGTAGCCTGAGTGAGTTGCGCCGGCGTATATTCTTCGTCATAGGCGCACTTATCGTTTTCCGTATAGGTACCTTTCTGCCTGTGCCGGGAATCGATCTGACCGTGATGCAGCAGATCTTCGATCAGCAAAAAACCGGCATTCTTGGGATGTTCAATATGTTCTCGGGCGGCGCCCTGGAACGTATGTCCATATTTGCCCTCGGCGTTATGCCTTATATTTCGGCGTCTATCATCATGCAACTGTTAACGGTTGCGGTACCTACGCTCGAACAAATCAAAAAGGAAGGCGAATCGGGTCGGCGCAAAATCACCCAGTACACGCGTTACTTCACGGTGGTTCTGGCCACCTTTCAATCGATTGGGATCACTATTGCCCTGCAAGATCAGGGCTCCGGATCCGGCGCGCTGGTCATTAACCCTGGCCCAGGATTCGTGTTCAGCGCGTCCGTTTCGCTCGTAACGGGAACCCTTTTCCTGATGTGGCTGGGCGAACAGATCACCGAGCGCGGTATAGGTAATGGTATATCCATGATCATCTTCGCGGGAATCGTTGCGGGTCTGCCCTCGGCTATCGGCGGTACTGTCGAACTTGTTCGTACGGGTGAATTACATTCACTGATCATCCTGTTCCTGCTGGTGGGTGTCATAGCAGTTACCCTGTTCGTCGTTTTCGTCGAACGCGGCCAGCGCAGAATTACAGTCAACTATGCCAAACGTCAGCAAGGCAACAAGATGTATGCAGCACAAAGCAGCCATCTTCCGCTCAAGTTGAATATGGCCGGCGTTATCCCGCCAATATTTGCGTCAAGTATCATCCTGTTCCCGGCAACCCTGGGTAGCTGGTTCGGGCAACAGGAAGGCATGCGCTGGATGCAGGATTTGTCAGCAACCCTGTCACCCGGTCAGCCGCTGTACGTGATTTTCTATGCTGCAGCCATCATATTCTTTTGTTTCTTCTATACAGCCCTGGTTTTCAATAGCAAGGAAACGGCCGAAAACCTGAAAAAATCGGGTGCTTTTATTCCTGGAATTCGTCCCGGAAAACAGACTGCTACCTATATTGATGGCGTGCTATCACGTCTGACCTTTGTCGGATCCATCTATATAACCGGTGTGTGCCTGTTACCCGAGTTTCTGATTCTGTTCTGGAATGTTCCATTTTATTTCGGCGGTACGTCCTTGTTGATTATCGTCGTCGTGGTCATGGATTTCATGGCCCAGGTGCAGGCCCATCTGATGAGTCATCAGTATGATAGCCTGATGAAAAAATCGAATTTTAAAGGTTATGGCAGAAGCGGCGTCGTCCGCTAATACTTCAAAGGTGTCGTTATGAAAGTTAGAGCATCCGTCAAAAAATTGTGTAAAAACTGCAAGATCATCCGCCGCAACGGTTCGGTGCGCGTGATTTGCAAGGATTCACGCCACAAGCAGCGCCAGGGCTAAGCTCTGCTGCTTGACATAGAATTTCTATCGGCATTGATTTTAGGGGCGTGGTCATATACTATTCGCGCCCTTTTTAAGTAAGCAAACGTTCTTCAGGAGAATTTTATTTTATGGCACGTATTGCAGGTGTAAACGTACCGGATAACAAGCATACGGTAATTGCCCTTCAATCCATTTATGGCATTGGACAAACCCGTGCCGCATTGATTTGCGAGAAAACCAGCATCAATCCGGCGACCAAGATCCGTGAGCTTTCTGAAGAACAACTGGATGCACTGCGCGACCAGGTAGGCGCCTTCACTACTGAAGGTGACCTGCGTCGTGAAGTTTCAATGAACATCAAACGCTTGATGGACCTCGGCACCAATCGCGGCATTCGTCATCGTCGTGGGTTGCCGGTTCGCGGTCAGCGCACGAAAACCAATGCGCGCACCCGTAAAGGGCCACGCCGTCCTATCAAGAAATAAGGTTTCATTAAAGAGTTTTAACAATGGCTGATAAATCTTCACGTACCAAAAAGAAGGTCAAACGTAACGTTGTCGACGGTGTCGCTCACGTTCATTCCACCTTCAACAATACCATCATCACCATTACCGATCGCCAGGGCAACACACTCGCCTGGGCGACTGCGGGTGGTTCAGGTTTTCGCGGTTCTCGTAAATCAACGCCCTTCGCTGCTCAGGTGGCCGCGGAGCGTGCAGGACAAACCGCCCAGGAAATGGGCATGAAGAACCTCGAGGTCATGGTGAAGGGGCCTGGTCCCGGTCGTGATTCAGCCGTCCGTGCGCTTAATGGCATAGGTTTCAAGATTTCAAGAATCGATGATGTCACGCCTATTCCACATAATGGCTGCCGTCCCCCGAAAAAACGTCGCGTGTAGGTTGGAGTAACTATTATGGCTAGATATATAGGACCCAAATGTAAACTGATGCGCCGCGAAGGCGCTGACCTCGGACTCAAGTCCGCTCGTCGTTCTGTCGACACCAAATGTAAGATTGAAAACACGCCCGGCCAGCATGGCGCAGGCGCGCGTAAGCCGCGGCTGTCAGATTACGGCATGCAGTTACGTGAAAAACAGAAACTGAGAAGAACCTACGGCGTTCTCGAGAGGCAGTTTCGCAACTACTATAAACAGGCATCGCGACTGAAAGGTTCTACCGGTGACAACCTGTTGCAGTTGCTGGAAGCGCGTTTAGACAATGTCGCATATCGTATGGGTTTTGGTTCCACCCGCGCCGAATCGCGCCAGTTGGTTAGCCATAAAGCGATTATGGTGAACGGTAAACTCGTCAATATTCCTTCTTACCAGGTTAAACCGGACGATGTAATCAGCGTTCGTGAAAAGGCGCGTAAACAGGCGCGCATCAACGAGTCCATGGCTCTGGCAGAACAGGGTGGTTATCCTGACTGGATCAGCGTCGACAGCAACAAATTTGAAGGCGTATTCAAGGCACTGCCAATGCGCAGTGAACTGCCGCCGGATATCAATGAGTCGCTGGTAGTCGAGCTGTACTCCAAATAAGCCATAGTCCGACTGTTAAAGTCCAAACAAACACAGGGTTTTCCATGTCATCAAAAACACTGTCAGAATTGTTGAAACCTCGACAGGTCAAGGTCGAGGAACAGCAGACATACCATGCGAAGGTATCGATTGAGCCGCTGGAAAGAGGGTTTGGTCATACTTTAGGAAACGCATTGCGTCGCATCCTGTTGTCATCAGTTCCTGGTTGCGCCATTGTCGATATTAAAATCGACGGTGTACTGCACGAATATTCAACCATCGACGGGGTACAGGAAGATGTCATCGACATTATGCTGAATCTCAAGGGAGTGGGAATTATCATGCATAGTCGCGATGAAACCACGTTACGACTGGTCAAAAAGGGCCCAGGCCCGGTGACTGTGGGTGACATTCAACTCGACCATGATATTGAAGTCATCGATCCCGATTACGTGATCGCCCACATCAACAAAGACATTGAACTCAGCATGGATTTGCATGTGGTCAAAGGTCGCGGTTACCAACCTGCAAACCAGCGCGCGATCGCAGACGAAGATCGTGCATTGGGACATTTGCAGCTGGACGCCTCTTTCTCGCCAATCCGCAAGGTAGCCTATTCGGTCGAAGCAGCACGTGTAGAACAACGCACTGATCTTGATAAACTGATTATTGACATCGAAACCAATGGTACTGTAGATCCTGAAGAGGCCATTCGTGTCGCTGGCAGCATTCTTAAAGATCAACTGTCTGTCTTTGTTAATCTTGAAGGCTCAGAAGAAGAGGTCGTTGAAGAACCAGAAAGCCAGATCGATCCGATTCTGTTGCGCCCTGTGGATGACCTTGAGCTGACCGTACGATCTGCCAACTGCCTTAAAGCAGAGAATATCTACTACATTGGCGATCTGATTCAGCGTACTGAAGTTGAGTTGTTGAAGACACCAAATCTGGGTAAGAAATCTTTGACTGAGATCAAGGATGTTCTGGCCTCTTACGGCCTTTCTCTGGGCATGCGCCTGGAAAACTGGCCACCACCCAATATCGAAAGCGATAAGTTAGCAAGTTAATTCGAGGTTTTATTATGCGTCATCGTAAAAGTGGCCGTCAGCTCAATCGTAACAGTGCGCATCGCAAAGCGATGTTCAAGAATATGGCCGCGTCCTTGTTCGAGCATGAAGTTATCAAAACCACGCTCCCTAAGGCCAAAGAACTGCGTCGTGTTGCAGAGCCTCTGATTACCCTGGCAAAGGAAGACAGTGTGGCTAATCGTCGCCTGGCGTTCTCGCGTCTGCGCGACAAGGCGATGGTCGGCAAACTGTTTACCGATCTTGGCCCGCGTTACAAGGCTCGTCCAGGCGGTTATATGCGTATACTCAAGTGCGGATTCCGCAGTGGAGACAAGGCGCCGATGGCCTACGTAGAGCTGGTTGATCGCCCGTAATTCAACAGGCTTAAAGTTACAAAAATTCAGGCCGCGCTATTGAGTGCGGCCTTTTTTTTTGCGGGCTCAGTCTCAAATAATGCAATGCATGTCAAGTTACTGAAATGTTACTTGCCCTATAATCATGCGACCATTCGGTCTCACTTACCTGAATGGGTTATCTCTACAGGCATTTAGAGGAAGGACCTAGCATGCTCAGCACCCACCAGATCCAGCAAGCCCTGGAGCTTTACTTAAAGAGAAGTTATACCCAGTGCGCGGTGCTTATCGATGGCGGTTGGGGAGTTGGCAAGACGCACCTGGTCGTCAATCAGATTCTTCCTGGCGTTAATGATATCCACTACCTGCATATCTCTCTGTATGGTCTGGCATCCATTGCCGACATTGAAAACGAGATCTACAAAAGCGCCTCGCTCAATCCCCAAACACGCGCAGCCATTGCGACTGATTCGGCTCAGCCTTGTGTAGAAGGAGGGAGCAGCGCATCGATCGGTGGCGTCAGTTATGCGGTCCAGGTGCTGGTGAACAATTTTCATTCCACCAGGGGGCGCTTTTCCAAGAAACTGGTGCTGTGTTTCGATGACCTGGAACGCTGGGCCGGCGATCCAAATATCTGCCTATCCTACATCAACAAGATTGTGGAACTTGAAAATATCAAGTGTGTGATATTGGGCAACCTGGAAGTATTGGACGAGCGTGGCGTTCGCGCCCTCTCACAGGCCAGGGAAAAAACCATCCGGCATATCTACCGCTTTGAAAACCCTGCTGCTTCAACAGTCGATTTTGCGTTGCAACTGGTCGACTTTCAGTCTGACGCTTCACGTGAACTGGTAAACCGTATTATTCTGGGTAATCTCGGTTCTCTGGCCAGCCTGATGCAGCGTGTCAATGAGCGCAACATTCGAACCATTGGCGAGGCGTTGCAGCTTTACGACTATATTGTTGATAACAACATCGAATCGTTCGAGCGCTCGAGAGGCCTGGCCTTTACCTATTTTATCACCCTGTTATCGACACTCATTTTGTTGAAAAAACATTTCGTGCATAAAAAGGAGCGCGAACAGCTGTTTGACGGCAACTATCGTGATAACCGCGGATTCAGCCTGCTGAAAAAGCTTGGATATTTCGATGAAGAATCTCCAGAGTATATGACCACGGAATCACGTGTTCTTCTTGATACGATCTTCTACCGTCTCGATGAGATCTCTCTGGATGGCATCTTCAGCATTATCGAAAACGGCTTTTATATTGAAAACGATTTTGTCGGCAGTTTCGACAACTGGCAGCAGGATAAGGTGTACGAAAATTACCTTGACCATTATTATTTTTATCAGCTTGATGAGCAGGATGCGGAGTCACTGATCAGTGAAATTATACAGGCACTATTCGAACGGCGTTGTATTACCAATCCGGCGACGCTGCTGTTGCTGGGTGAACGCCTTCTACACGACATAACAAAAAAAGTAATCGATCTTGATTTTTCTGATACCCGGGAGCGATTCATGCATTTGGTGCGTGAGTTGTACCAATCGGGTCGGATGGATGTCATCAACCTCGGTTACCTGCAGGTCCAGTTCGATCGATATGTCTACAGCGAAGACATCTATCGCCTCATTCTTGATCTGAATAGCGAATACGAACTGGCAGAGAAACTGAAATGGCATCGCAGCTTCTGGGACCGGCTCTCAAGCCAGCCGCAAACCATGCGCGATTTACTCGATGAATTCGATCATTTTATATTTCTCAAGGAAACCGACGATTCCGATCATGTGTTGGGCTGTCTTGAGGCCTTGAGTAACGCTCAACTCTATCAGTTTGCCCAGTTATTGAATGAAAAGCTGGAAGAGGTCGAAGAGGAGCCTTTCCTTGAACGTTATGCGCGTCATGCCGATCTGATCTGGCAGGCACTGGAAAATAAATATCAACGCAGCCGGGGAATACGGGCCAACAACCTCAAGGAAATTGCCGAGATATTCCGGCGGATGAGCGAATTTGCCCCAAAGCGCAACCTGTTCTCGGTTTTATCCATGAAGCAGGCCTGATCCGTTGTCTGCGCTGATTCAAGTCAAAATATGGCTTAATTTTATCGGCCGATTTTTGCCAAATTGACCGATCGGTATTTACCGGCGCCAGCGCATGCGCAAACTTGCAATCGTGTTCCGTGATCTGCAAGGTGGTGTGACATGCTCTCCCGATTCCGTTTTATCCTCGCAGTTGCTCCAGGTTTGATGTTGATGGGCATGAGTGCTGCGCTGGGTTTTTCCTTCGACTTTGCTGATGACGATGATGATTGGTGGCGTTATGCCTACCGGGGCGATCCCAATCAGCCCTGGATTGCGCCCAATGGAATGATGTTTTATCCACGTCTGCCTTACTACGAACGCAATCGAATGCTGGATCGACGTCAACGACAGATGGGGCAGAAATACAGCGCCATGGATGAACTTGGCGTTATGTTGTACGGAAACGCCGCGTTTGATCGAGCCGGTGCTATCAAACTTGCGCGCAAGATCGAAGCGCTATCCGGGCCTGCGCTGACACAGAATTTTCACCCGGGATCGATTGCAACCGGGCGTTCGCGCAGTTTATTAGCGCTATGGCATAACCGCCCGGCCTTTGAAGCCAATGCCGAGGCGTTACGGCTCGCGGCAAAAGAGCTGGCCGCCGTGCTCGAAACCCGGCCAGCAGAAGGTGCAACGGCTGTCATGTTGCCAGGCCTATCAAGTGGTCACCAAGGGACTCCTCAGAGCGTCGCCGTATCGCCGGCCGNGTGGGACAAGTTCAATAACCTGTCCAATGTATGCGATAGCTGTCATCGAGGTTTCAGAGGTCATCGTTGGTAGTGATTCATCAGTACAGTCGGCCTAATGTGGGATGCGTATACTCACTACAAATGCAACGATACCTTCGGAGAGAATAGATGTGTTACGCGATATACGCCGCATTGCTGGGCCTTTTGGTGGTGTACGCCGATTACCGATTCGAGGGTNTCGGCCTGTCGGTAATGCTGGCAGACGGTCGCTCGGTCACGACCGCATTGGGCTGGGAAATGCTGGGCGAAATATGGCCGGTACTGCTACTGGCGGCCGTTGCCGGGAGCGCGCTCACTTATATAGTCACTCAAAAGGTATTGAAGAAGGGCTGATCCTGCAGCGCCTGCCATCATGTCGTGAGTTTGCGATAGATATCCGAGATTCGGTAAGGCAGTTTTTTGACGTCATCGATCAGTACGTAATTTGCATGCCCATACAGGTGCGGCAGGTAATCCCGAGCCGTTTCATCGATGGTGATGCAGAATGGATGTATGCCGGCCAGACGCGCCTCGAACAGTGACATGCGTGTGTCCTCGATGCCGTACTCGCCGTGGTAGCTGTCATAATCATCCGGCTTTCCATCCGACAATGTGATCAACAGCTTGGTGCGTGCTTCGACCTCCCGAAACAGGCGGGTTAGATGGCGTATGGTGACACCCATGCGGGTATAGTCCTGGGGTTCGATTGCGGCAATGCGCCCGCGGATCTCGTCATCATAGCGGTCGTCAAAGGCCTTGATTCGATACAACTCACAGCGCTTGCGTGTCATGCCGGAAAAACCATAGATCGCGTACCGATCGCCGAGAGATTCCAGTGCCTCGCATAACAGCAGTAGCGCCTCGCGCTGCGCGGTATTGATCCAGCCGCGTGTCGAACCGCTCATGTCGATCATGAAAATCACAGCGATGTTACGTTCGGCGCGATGCGCCTTGGTGTAGATGCGCGTTGACAACTCCAGTCCGCTCTTGACGTCGGCCAGTGAATTGACCAGGGCGTCGATATCCAGATCCTCGCCATAGGGTTGTTTCTTGAGGATACGGTTCTCATCACGCATGGCCTCGAAGCTGCGGCGCAACGATTTGCTCAGGCCCCGGTATTTGTGCAGGGTATCGGGGACGAAACGGCTGTCGTGATCAGGCTTGATCTCTTTTTCTCTGAGCGCGCACCAGTTCTTGCGGTGCGCCATGCGGGTGCAGTCCCACTCGTCGTAAAGGAAGGCGCCCTCCTCGTGATAGGTGCCTTTCCACACGGCATCAGGATCATGTTCCACCTGCTGCTGGGCCTTCCACACGTGGTATTCTCCGGGACCCGCAGCAGTCAGGTAATCATCCGGTAGATCGCCATGATCCTGAATGATCGAATCGATGAGGCTGCGCGTATCGTCGTTGGGAATGGCCGGGTTGCCATCGAGTTCCAGTTCGTAACTGAATCCCTGGGGTTGATCGGGATCGGCCACCGCTTTTTTCTCGAAGCGCGGTCCGGCGGCTTTTTCAGCATCCAGGGCTTCGTTGTCATCCTGTCGATCATCGAATCGTCCCATCTCATCGGCGATCTTGGCCAGCGCCAGACGGAACAGGTCTTTTTCACGCAGTTTGCGCGCCTGTATGACCGCGTTGACCTGATCTGGCCTGAGCTCCCCCTGGTAAATCAGCGAGGGATCGGGCGCTCGCCTGTACAGCCTGTCCAGCCACTGTATTGAATCTTTGACCTCGGCGTCAGGCTGGCTGAGCTGGTGTACGCACTCCGCAGGAAAATGGTCGTTGAACGGTTGTCGCTCAAACCCTCGCATCTGGCGCAACAGTCCAGGCAGGTCGCGGCCGATACAGGCGTTCAGGCGAATGGTCTCGAGGTGGTGGAACAGCCGGGTCCCTCGCGATGGATTGGGATACCGGGAAAGCACTGCCTCGACATCGATCAACCAGGTTCCGTACCAGCCCTGTGCCCACTGGTGCACGGCCATGGATTTGTACAGGGTGAAGTTATGCCGGGCGTCGTCGGATTCATACACCACCTCGGGCAGGAACAGGGTTTCGGTATCGCAATAAATCGATTCGCCCGGCTGAATCTTGAGGGGTCGTCCGGCCAGTCCGTGCAGAAAATTCTCCAGCACGCCGCGCACCTCGTTCAGGTTGCTGCCTTTCTGCTGTTTTTGATAACGCTCAATGAATTCGTCGAGATTCTTGATGACCTGGTTGGCCGGATACAATCCCGATGAAAAATAGGTATCCAGTGCCGATTGCACCCAGTGTTCGGTACCTTCTGTGCCAATTGCGGCAAGCGCTGTTTTGACCCGCGCGGCGTATTGAAACGCCATCTCGGGCTGTGTTTTGGCAATGGAGGTGATCCAGTTGAATACGTATTGCTGCGTGTCTGGCGCCTGCTCCAGCACACACTGAACCACTTCTTCCACTTCCCAGATGTTGTAGAAATAGGGTTCGAGTTCAATTAAAAGTTGTTCGGCAGAATGCTTCACGTCATGCGGTACAGATCAAGAGCGCAAATTCTAGCACCGAGTCAGCACTCAAATCCCTGTTGAATCTGCCGGAATCGCCGGGCAGCGCGTTTTTTTTCGAAACTTAAGCTTAGGTGAACTAGACTGTGTTGCATCAAAAGATAGTGCAGGAAAGGGAGCATTGACGGCGAAATTCTTAAAATCACCCTCGTTCAGGGTATTGTTGCAGTTTACGCCTGTCGCGCTGTTCGTTCTGACCTTGAGCTACCTGGTTTATCGTAACGAGGTGCAATCGATCTACGCTGATATGGAATCCCATCGCGAAGAGCTTGTCGAGATGCGCGCCGAACTGGGCAAGGCAGTGGATTTGATAGCCCGTGATCTGTTATATCTGTCCAACAAAAACTCTTTCCGCGCCTTCATCAGTCAGCCCCAGGGTCACTCTTCCAGTCACAACATAGAGAGCGATTGGCGCGTCTTTATCTCACACAAGAAAATCTTTGATCAATTGCGCTGGATCGATGAAACGGGGCGTGAGCGCATACGCATCAACTTCAACGATGGCTATCCAGACATTGTGACCAATAGCGCCCTGCAGGATAAATCCGGACGTTATTATTTCCGTGACAGCAATACCTTACCGCAAGGCTCGGTGTATCTTTCGGCTTTCGATCTGAACATGGAGCACGGCGCGATTGATGTGCCAATCAAGCCCGTGCTGCGCCTGGCGACCCCGGTGTTTGACTACCAGGGCAATCGTCGCGGTGTGGTTGTGCTGAATTATCTGGGTAAACACCTGTTGCAGCAGTTGCACCGGGTACATGGCAGTCAGCTGTGGTTGTTGAACTCATCCGGCTACTGGATGGTTGGACCCAGCGCCGACATGGAATGGGGCTTTATGATCGGTCAAAGCGAACATTCCATGACCCACCATTACCCCGTGGCCTGGGAGCGCATTAGTGCCGAAGCCTCCGGGGTGTTCGAGGATGCATCAGGCTACTGGGTGTATGAAACCATCGCACCTGCCAACAGCCTTGGGCAGGATATCATGGCCGTGGTCAACGAAAACATTCGCTGGCCGCTGGTATATCACCAGCCCCGAGAACGCTACATGCCCAGCATCGATGGCCTGTATAAACAGCTCATCGGAGCGACCATTTTTGTGCTTCTGGTCATCTTTTTTATGCTGGTTAATCTGGTACGCGCGCGTCAGGCCGAAGATATGGCGCGCGGATTAACGCGGGCAGCGGAGGCCGAGACCATCGCATTCCTGCAGCAATCACCCGATCCCCTGTTTTCGATCGATAGCGAGGGTGATATCGTCAAGGCCAATCAGGCGGCGGTTGAGTTCTTTGGTTATCCTGAATCGGTTCTGCTGTCGATGCGGGTCGAGGATTTGATGCCAGTCAGGTTTCGTGCTGACCATGTGAAGCAGCGGGCCGAGTTTTCCAGGCGTTCGGACAAACGGCGCATGAGTACGGCATTGAAACAGACGGCGTTACTGGCGAATGGTGAGGAGCGCGATGTTTCGGTCAATCTAAATCATTTTCTGTCAGTCGAGGGTGAGACCCTGTTCACCGCCACGGTCAGGGATGTGACCGAGGATCAGCGCATGCGCAAACTGCTGGAAGCCAGCGAGGAGCAGATGCGTTTCCTGATGCAAAACAGTCCGACAGCGGCCTGTATCCTGACGCTGGATCATTTGCGACTGGTCTATTCCAATCCAGCCTACCGTCGTCTGGCCTGCCATGACCCACGTAATTTGAACGAGATTGAGTTGGCCGCTCAACATGTGGATGTCCGGGCATTTGCCCAGGTAGTAAAACGCGTTGATGCCGGGGAAACCGTGCATGTCGGCCTGACCGAACTCGACATTCCAGAGCGAGGCCGGTTCTGGGTCATGGCCAGTTACATGCCGATGCACTATTACGGCCAAGGATGCATGCTGGCGTGGTTTGCCAATATCACCGAGATGAAGCAGTACCAGGACCAGCTCGAATACCAGGCGCAGTACGACATTCTGACAGGTCTGCCTAATCGAGCATTGCTTCAGGATCGCCTGAGCCACGCGTTGCAGCAAACCCTCCGCCGTGGCGGCCACATGGCCGTGGTGTTCATCGACCTTGATGGATTTAAACAGGTCAATGATCGATTTGGTCACGAGGCAGGGGATTACCTGTTGATCACGCTGGCCCAGCGAATGCAGAAGTCGCTCAGAGAATCGGATACGATAGGTCGTCTGGGTGGTGACGAATTCGTGGCCATTCTGGGTGATCTCACACAGCCTGACGACTGCCTGCCGTTGATCGAGCGAATCCTCGCGGTGACCAGCGAGGTCGTGGTGTATCAGGGCGATGGGCTCAAGGTGTCGTCGAGCCTGGGCATCACCCTGTATCCGCAGCAGCAGGACGTTGCCTGCAATGAATTGCTGGTGCAGGCAGACGAAGCCATGTACCTGGCGAAAAGGGCAGGCAAGAATCGTTACCGGTTCTTTGTCGGCCAGCAGCAGGACCCGGGCGCGCCAGATGATAGCGATCAGCCTGGTCAGCGCCAGGCGCTCTCCTGATTCGCGCGAGCGCTTGCCTTATACCTGGAATTTACCGCTGCGCATTCTTTGCGCTTCCATGGTTTCCAGTTCGCGTGCGCCCGATACCACGATATTGGCGTCAGGTACAAAATCCAGATCCGATTGGCTGCGTTCATAGGGGACAGAGTTCAGGATAACCTTCATCGCATTCAGGCGCGCCAGGTGTTTGTCATTGGATCGAATGATTTTCCATGGTGCGTGGGTGGTATGGGTATTTTTCAACATCTGGTATTTGACGTTGGTGAAATCATCCCAGCGCTCCTGGGCCTGAACGTCAACCTCAGACAGTTTCCACTGGCGTAGCGGGTCGTTCTTGCGGCGCTCGAAACGGCGCGCCTGTTCTTCCTTGGTGACACTGAAATACAGCTTCACCAGAATGGTGCCCTGGCGAATGATATCCTTTTCGAAACCGGTGACGCCACGGTTGAAGTTCTTGTATTCCTCATCGGTACAGAAACCGAATACCGGCTCGACCATGGCCCGGTTATACCAACTGCGGTCGAACAGCACGACCTCGCCACCACGCGGAAACTGCTCGACGTATTTCTGGAAGAACCACTGCGTTTTCTGGTATTCGGTCGGTTTGCCCAGCGCCACCACGCGGTAATGTTTCTCGTTCATGTAGCGGGTCACGCGTCGAATCGTGCCGCCTTTGCCAGCCGCGTCGCGTCCCTCGAACAGGATGATCATGCGTCGCTTGCTTTGTTCAAGGTACTGCTGAAGCTTGATCAACTCAGCCTGAAATGGCTTGAGTTCTTCTTCACGCATGAAGCGCTCATAGGCTTTTTTCTTGATCCTGCGAACGCGCTCTTCTTCGCTTTCGACCGCGTCAGGCGCGCTCTCGCTAGTGGTGTCAAGGGGCTGTGCTTCATCGGCTGGGGCGAGGTTCTCTTGTTCTGTCATGATTTTAATCCGGCAAAGGGTTAGTGATGGTCGAATGCTGGCTAGCGCCTGTCGGCTGATTTTCAGGGGTAGGTCTCAGGGACAAAGGTCTGGTCTTCCATTGGCGGTCTGACATAACCCCCCCCTTGTGCCCGTTTGGGTAACTCAATCGGGTCAGGGGTCAGATCCTCATACTCGAACAAGCTCAATAGATGCGCAATGGAATTCAGTCGAGCCAGTTTCTTGTTGTCAGAGTTAACCACGTACCACGGCGCCTGTTTGATATCGGTGTGGGCGAACATCTGATCCTTGGCCATCGAATAATCAAGCCAGCGCGTGCGTGATTCGAGATCCATAGGGCTGAGCTTCCAGCGCTTGTGCGATTCCTTGAGGCGGCTCTGAAAGCGTTTTTCCTGTTCCTCATCGGATACTGAAAACCAGTACTTGATCAGGATAATGCCAGAGCGAACCAGCATGCGTTCGAATTCCGGGCAGGAACGTAAAAACTCCTGATACTCGTCATCCGTGCAGAACCCCATGACTTTCTCGACCCCGGCGCGGTTGTACCAGCTGCGGTCAAACAACACCATTTCACCAGCCGCAGGCAGCACTTCAACATAGCGTTGAAAATACCACTGGCTTTTCTGGCGTTCCGTGGGTGCGGGAAGCGCCTCGATACGGCAAATTCGGGGGTTTAAATGCTGACCAATCCGCTTGATGACGCCACCCTTGCCAGCCGCGTCGCGCCCTTCAAAGATGATCACAACCTTTAGGCCCTTGTGAACGATCCAGGCCTGAAGCTTGACCAATTCGAGTTGTAGTTTGAACAGTTCTTCTTCGTAACGTTTGTTATCGATGCGTTTGACCGTGTCTGTGTTCATGTGTCCCAGCCCTGCCTTTATTAAAAAATTAGCCGTTAATTATAGTTGCTTAAATTTGGACCGTGATTGAGCGAGATTAATTGGGTCACATTTAATTGAAAAATTCGGGGTATGTAACGTCATCCGGGCTTGCAGGCGCGGTTCATCTCTGGCAGTTCGCGCAATACCAGGTTGAACGCTGGCCCAGCGTGATGCGTTTGACCTGATGCCCGCAGACCGGGCAGCTGCCGCCATTGCCATAGACCTTGAGCGACTGTTTGAAATAACCCGGCTTGCCATCGGCCTGGGTGAAATCCTGCAAGGTGGTGCCACCCTGTTGGATGGCGCGCTGAAGGGTCCGCTTGATTGACTCCACAAGCCGCTGCAGGCGTTGCAGGCTGATGCGTGATGCCCGTGTTTTTGGATTGATCGCACAATCGAAAAGGCTTTCGCAGGCATAGATGTTGCCCACGCCGACAACCACATGGCTGTCCATGATGACAGTTTTTATGGCGCTGTTTCGGCTCTGGCACTGTTTCTTCAGGTAGGCAGCATGGAATTCGGGAGAAAGTGGCTCCGGACCAAGGCTGGCGATCAGCTTGTGTTCGCCGGGATCACCCTTTTCAAGCAGCACGAAACCGAAACGCCGCGGGTCGCGATAACGCAAGGAGGCGCCATTGGTGAAATCGATACGCACGTGTTCGTGTTTGACCGATGGGGCATCAATGGGTTGGATACGCAGGCTGCCCGACATGCCCAGATGCCAGATCAGGTTGCCGTGATCGGTATTGAATATCAGATACTTGGCGCGGCGTTTCAACTCGTTGATGCGTTCACCGCGCAGTTGCTGGATATCGTCACCGACGGGATAACGCAGCTTTTTTCCGGACAGCAGGATGCGTTCGATACGTTGCCCGGTCACATGCGGCTGCAGGCCGCGTCGGGTGGTTTCGACCTCGGGTAGTTCAGGCACGGTTCAACAGCGCTCAGCCTTCATCGAATACCCAGGCCATGCCGACTCCAGCTGTCAGGTTGTTGCTGCGCGTGACCAGCGGACTGTCCTCGATATCGGCGCCGTCGATCGAGTCAAAGCGTACGAAGCCACCGAACCATAACCTGTCGATACGGCGGCTGTAGGTGTAGTCGAAACGCAGCCCGGTGTAACCGCTGCGGGCGGTGTAGGCCGGGCGCGTGGGCGTCACCTCAGCGGGTTTCACATTGTAGTGATAACCGAGGTAATCGTCGTCACCAAACAATGGACCGGCGGCGAAGCGCAGCTTCCAGTCATACTTGCTTTGGGCCGGCCAGCGCCAGGCCAGGCGAGGATGTAAAACCCGGCCGACGCTCTCGAGGCTTTTTTCCAGGTTGAAGGCGTAACGTAACGGCAGCTCGAACCACAGTGAGGAGTCATCGTCGTGGCTGACGCGGTATTCCAGCGAAGGGCCAAGCTCCATTGTCGCATCGAGTTGATCCATGCCGGCACGTTCGGGGTTATCCTTGTCACTGGGCGGTGAGCCGTTGCCGCTAATGGTCAACAGCAGGTCGGGTGATTTGAACAGGCGCCCCTCGATGCCATCCTCGACGCGCAGGCGTTCTCCACGGTAACGGATGTAGGGCAGGGGCAACAGCGCGCTTTGCGTGTATGACGAGCCGCGATAATCCGGATGGCTGAGCGCGGCGAGGCCGAGTCCCCATTCGAATTTTGCATGACCGGGTACGTGATCGGCCAGCAGACTGCCAGGCAGTAACAGGGTGACGCACAGGGCGATGTGTCTAGGCATCGGGCCTGGCGGGCTCCAGCAGGCCATAGTAGTGGAAATCGGCAAAATGATACTGCAGCCCCAGATCGGGGCGGGCGATGATGATCTCGGGTTTGATGGTCATGACGAAAAACTCGATGTGTTGACCGTCAGCAAGGGTCGCGATGATCTTTTGCAAAGGCATCGCGCTGTCGACATAGGGTTTGATGCGATTGGCCTGCTTGCCCTGCCAGTTGGCAATCAACTCATCGAGCGCGGTGGCCGCGTGGGTATGGTCACTGGATACCCAGGCGCCCCCCTTGTGTTCGAGGGTAAAGACCGATGATTTCAGTTGCTGCAATGGTTCGGCGGCCGGCAGCAGGCGGTTATCGACGAAGGCCGCCACCCCCTGGTTGATGAAAGGGAAGTACGTGTCTCCGGACAGGTAAACGTTGGGTTCTACCAGCATGTAGCGCCGGTTCCCGATCTGGTTGGTGTCGCCGAATAGTACGCTGTGCCCATTGAGTTTAACCACCGCTTTGGGCATGAGCAGCCCCAGATCGGCCAGCTCGATTTCCTGTCGCGGCAGCGACGAGTCTGCCTGCACTTCGGCCAGCGAGGCCAGTCGCTCACTGTTGATATTGTTGGCGTACCACTGGATCGGTGAGTTCATCATCCAGCGGCTGCCTTGCCGTTCGAGAGCAATCACATGGTCGGCGGTCTCGATCTTCATTTCACTGATATCCTGAGCATTCAGGCCGGTAATGGTGGCGCGGTCGATCTTCTGATCTTCACGTAACGGGTATTTGCTGCCGATCCAGGTGAAGATGATGATCAGGGTGAGCAGCAGGTAGTTGATGAGCCAGCGCTTCGACATTATTTTCGCCGCCTGACCTGCCAGATGCGAATACCCGCGCCCAGCAGGCCCAGTGGCAACAGGAACAGAAACACGATGCCTATGAACAGCTGGCTGTTCGGCGACAGATCGAGCTGGGTATCGATGGCCGGTCGAGGCGAGATGCTGATCAGATTGTCGTCATGCGACAGCCAGTTGACCATGTTGAGGCCAATGTCGAGATTGCTGCCATTGCCAAGGTACTGGTTGGACAGAAAATCGGCATCGCCGACCACGACGATGCGCTGGGTGATCAGGTCACCCGCGTCGCCATGCAGGCTGCGTGTCAGGGCATAGGCGATGTGCATGGGGCCGGGTAGTTCAGCAGCCTGATCACCCGCGCGTATTTCACCGTCCAGTTCACCCATTTCGTTCCAGCTGCGTTGCTGGGTGACGATCAGTGGCGTGGCCAGCCACTCGGAATCCTCGGGGCCGAGAAACATCAGCGCGCGTGCGCGCGGATACAGGCTGATAGTGTCGATGGCCTGGGTGATGCTGTGCGGCGGGTAATCGGCGGCCAGCGCGAAATCCACCCGCGACAGGCCGAGCAGGCGGGTGCTCGGGTCGACAACGATGCCGGGCAGGAATTCCAGCTCCAGCGCTTCTGCCAGCGCCAGCAGGCCATTGTCGTCATTGCCTTCCGAAAGCCACAGCAGGTTGCCTCCTTTTTTCACGTAATCGAGCACCAGCTCGAGTTCGCCAGGCAACATCGGTGACGCGGTGTCGGCAATGACCAGCAGATCGGTGTTGTCGGCAATGCCGGGCGTTTGCACCAGGTTCAGGGTCTCGATCTGAAAGCCCTTGCTGCCCAGTCGCGAGGCGAACAGCTGCAGATCATGGTTGGCATTGCCCAGGGGGTCACGCTCGCCATGGCCCTCGATAAACACTACCCAGCGCTCGCCCTGGCGCATCAGGCGACCGATAGCGTTGGTCAGGCTGGTCTCGGTGACCTGGGCCAGGTTCTCGCGTCGGCCGTTGTATTCAAGCACCACCTCGCCGTCACGCTGGATGTCGAATTCACGCAATCTGGCAGGCGCCAGGTCGGGGTTGACCAGGCTGTAGTCGATCAGTGGCTGGGCCTGCTGGTAACGCTTGAACAGCGTGTCCAGGGTGTCCTCCAGTTCGTTGGCCGGCGATACGAAGGCGATTATCTGCAAGGGTTTTTCAATGTGGCTTATCAGGCGCAGGGTAGGGTCAGACAGGCTGTTACGCTGGTTGGCGCTGAGGTCGAAGGACATCTGCCAGCGCGTGCTGAGCCAGGCCAGCAGGCCGATGAATACGATAAACAACAGCAAGAAGAAACTACTTTGCAGGCGAAGTTGAAGCCGGGTTTTGGCGTTGATGCGCATGTCGGTCGGTTAATGCTGCAGGCGGTCGCCATCGAGCTGGCGAATAGTCAGACCAAGGAACAGGGTGATGATGAGCAGGTAGTAGGCGACATCGGTGGTGTTGATGACGCCCTCGACGAGGGCCTGGTGATGTTTCAGCAGTGATAGATAATTGATGACCGACTGGCTGTCGCCCAGGCTGTCGCCGACCCAGTCGATGATCCACAGCATCAGCAACGCACCAAAGGTGCTGACCGCGGCGATCGTCTGGTTATCGGTCAGGCTCGACAGGTACAGGCCGATGGCGGCAAAGCTGCCCAGTAACAGCAACATGGCGATGAAGATCGCTAGCAGCTTGCCAAGATCGAGCGCGGTGCCCAGTAACAGCGACAGCGGCATCAACATCAACATGCCGGTCAGGATGGTAATGAAGAACAACAGCCCGGTGAATTTGCCCAGCACCAGCTGCGTGATTGAAATGGGGGCAGAGAACAGCAGATTGATGGTGCGGTTCTTTTTTTCTTCGGCCAGCGTGCGCATGGTGACCAGCGGCATGATCATCAACAGGATGATGGCAGCCAGTGAAAAAATCGGTGCGATGATGATATCGGTCACGCCTGGGGTATTCTGCAGATGCGCGAGCTGAGGCTGAATGATGTAGAAGTTCTCGATCTGGGCCAGGAACATGTAACCCAGAATGGCCTGTATCACGGCCAGTATCACCCACGCCAGCGGTGACAGGAACATGCTGCTGAATTCGCGGCGGGCGATGGTCAGGATCATGCGGCCTCGCCCTGTCTCGTGGCGGCGCTGTCGCTGGTCGTCAGTTCGACGAAGATGTCCTCCAGCGAACTGTTTTGCGGAATCAGTTCGTACAACTGCCAGCCATTGTGCACCGAGGTTTCAACCAGTGTCCGGGCGAAATCGGCGGATTCGAAACTCAGGGTGACGCGTTGCCCATCGACGTTGTCGACCGACACGCATCCGGGTAACTGAGCCAGTAGCGAGGCCTCCGGCGGGTTGGCGAACGCGGCCTGCAGGCGGTTGCCCTGGCCCTGGCGACCCAGTTCCTCGGTGCTGCCGTTGTACACCAGTTGGCCGCGTTTGATGATTTGCACGCGGTCACAGGTGGCCTGCACCTCGGGCAGAATATGGGTCGACAGGATGACGCTGCGGTCCTCGCCCAGGGTTTTGATCAGCTCGCGGATTTCACGGATCTGGATCGGATCCAGGCCGACCGTGGGTTCATCGAGGATGACCACCGGCGGCTGGTGGATGATGGCCTGGGCGATGCCGACGCGTTGCTGGTAGCCCTTGGACAGGTTACCGATCAGGCGTTGGCGCACCTCACCGAGGCCGCAATGTTCGCGCGCCTGCTGCAGCGCGGCGCTGATCTTCGAGCGTTCGATGCGGTGCAGCCTGGCGCAATAGGTCAGGTATTCATCAACGGTGAGTTCGCGGTACACCGGCGGGTTTTCCGGCAGGTAACCGATGTTCATCTTGGCCTCGATGGGCTTGTCCAGCAGATCGAAGCCATTGATGGTGATTTGCCCGGCGCTGGGCGCGAGGCTGCCACAGATCATCTGCATGGTGGTCGATTTGCCGGCGCCGTTGGGGCCGAGAAAGCCCAGCACCTCGCCCTTGCGCAGCTCGAAGCTGACATTATCGACCGCGAGCGCATCGCCATAGCGGCGGCTCAGGTTCTCGACTGCAACCAGTGTGGTGTGTTGTCGCGAATGATCGTTGCGTGTGTCCGTGGGGGTGTCCATTGGGGCTGGAACAAGGGCTGGAAAGGGCGCAATTCTAGCGGTTTTAACCGGGCGATTAAAGTACACAGCGAATGGTTAAACAGTTTTGCTGCAGGCCCCGGGGCCTGTCTGTGCCGGGCTTCGGTCATTGTGATCGGATCCATGCTGACGGACAATGGAGCGCACATGAAAAAACGCTCCAATAACGTCGAAATTGCTTTGTCCACGAGCCTGTATCGTGGTGAGCAGCGCCTGCGGATTGCCCTGGTCGGCATGCCGGGCAGCGGCAAGAGCACCCTGTTCAAGGCCGTGGCGAGCACCTCGGTGGAGCAGGGTGAGCTGTCGGGCAGCCAGCGCGCCTACCGCGAATCGCGGGTGCAGATCGGATTCGACGAGGCCAGCGTCATCGATCTGCCGAGCATCTGCAGCCTCAACCATATGCGCAAGGCCGAGTTGCCGAGCCTGCAGCACCTGATGTGGGGCAATCAACCGCCAGCGGTGTTCTGTCACGATGGCGTCGCCCCGCCGACGCCGCATCGGCCGCCGGATGTCATCATCCAGGTGGTCGATGCCACGGCGCTCGATCGCCAGCTGGAGTTGACGCTGGAACTGGCGATGTTGGGCCGCCCGCTGGTGCTGGCGTTGAACATGATGGACCAGGCTGTGGCCAAGGGTCTGCATATTCACAGCCGTCGGCTCAGCCGGGCGCTGGGTGTGCCGGTGGTGCCCACCGTGGCGCACATGGGGCGCGGCATCGCGGAGTTGTTCAGGACCGCGGCCCAGGCTGTTCGCGCACAGACCTGCCCGCTCGCCCAGCCGTGCAGTGAGCATATTCGCAAAGAGTTACAGGCGCTTTCCCGCGTACTCAATGAGCCCGGAGTGCAGCAGGCGTTCAGGCTGCCCCAGGGATTTCTGTTGATGCAGATCGCATCGGGTGATCCTTATTTTCTCGACGAGGTGCGACAGCATTTCCCGCATCTGGTCGCTGATATCGAGGATGCCCGCGCACAGGCGGAACCGGGTTTGCCGCGCCGACTTGAAGATGAATTGCATGCCGATCGTCATCATCGTGCGGCCGGCCTGTTCGAGGCGGTAACCCGCCTCGGTGCGCCGCATGAGGGCGGTGGCTGGCGCTACTGGCTGGACGAACTGTTCCTGCATCCGCAATGGGGATTGCTCGGCAGCCTGGTGGTGTTTGCGCTGGTGCTGTTCGTGGTGTTCGAGGTCAGCGCCTGGCTCGATAGCTTGACCGCCGCACGCCTGATCGACTGGGCCGCTGCCTGGCGGCCGGATTCCACGTCAGGGGTGGTGGCGCGCGCGGTGGTCGATGGCCTGATCGGTCTGGTCGGTATCGTGGTGCCTTATATGCTGCCGCTGGTGGTTTTGCTGGTGGTGCTGGAGCAATCGGGCATTATGCACCGCATAGCCTTTGTCATGGATCGCGGTTTTCATCGCATCGGGCTGCATGGCGGGGTTGCCGTGCCGTTCCTGCTCGGCATGGGCTGCAATGTCCCGGCGATCGCGTCCGCTGCGCGCGTGGCCAGCGGACGCGAACGGGTCATCGCCTCGGTGTTGATCACCTTCGTGCCGTGTTCGGCGCGCTCCGCCATCATTCTTGCGTTGGCGGGCAAGTATCTGGGCGGTTTCGGGGTGTTTGCCATTTTTATGTTGACGCTGGTGATCATCGGCGTGCTGGGGCCATTATTGACGCGCCGCCTGAGCGGGCAGTCGCCGGGGCAGGTGCAGGAGATACCACCCTATGCCTTGCCCGATTGGCGTTTGCTGCTGAGAGAAAGCTGGCTGCGAACAAGAGATATATTGACCATCGTGACCCCGTTGCTGGTGGGTGGCAGCGTGGTGCTGGCGCTGCTGTCGCATATTGGCGCCGATGCCTGGATCAACCTGTTGTTCGTACCCATCACCGACTGGTGGCTGGGCCTGCCGGCGATTCTGGGTGTGCCGATCCTATTTGGCATATTGCGCAAGGAGTTGTCATTGCTGATGATCTACCAGGCGCTCGGGGGCTTTGATATCAGTGCCCACCTCGACTGGGTGCAGCTGACGACCTTTCTGGTCTTCCTGACCTTTTACGTGCCTTGCGTGTCGACCTTCGCCGTTATGTTACGCACGCTTGGGCGGCGCCAGGCGTTATTCTCGCTTGCGCTGTCGGTGAGCGTCGCGCTGCTGGTCAGCGGCATGGTTCGAGGGGTGCTCGAAGCCTTGCGCTTCGTTGGCCTGGTCTGAACTGCGCCGGGCTTGTAACTGAAAATCTAATTTTCAAATAGCGCGAAAGCCTTGGTGCGAGGATTCAGCGCCATGTTATGTTCTGCCACTCTTTCCGTCCCCGGTCACGCGTTGATGAATGAAGATTCCCTGGCTCGTCTGAAGGTGCTCTCCGCCGGTATTCTGAGCCTGGTACTGACGCTGGGTATCGCGCGATTCGCCTACACCCCGTTACTGCCGGTGATGCAGGCCCAGGCCGGGCTCGGTCTGGCCGAGGGCGGATGGCTCGCATCCATCAACTATATCGGTTATTTCCTCGGCGCCATCATCGCATCACTGATCAACGATGTGGTGCTGAAGGACCGCTTGTACCGGCTGGGCCTGGTGCTGGCCGTTGTCACTACGGTCGGCATGGGCCTGACTCAGGATATCTACTGGTGGTCCTTGTATCGCTTTATCGCCGGCCTGTGCAGTGCGGCCGGGCTACTGTTGGGTTCCGGGCTGATTCTGAACTGGCTCATTCGGCATGATCACCGAAGCGAGCTGGGTGTGCATTTTGCTGGCGTCGGGCTGGGCATCTTCGTGTGTGCAGCGGCGGTCGAATGGATGAATGTCGCGCTGTCCTGGGACGAGCAATGGCTGGCGCTGTCCGCCCTGGGTTGCCTGTTACTGCTGCCGTCCTGGGCCTGGTTGCCAGCGCCCGACCGCAGCAGCCAGACCCGCACCGGCAAGGCCATGACCGACCGGGTACCGGATGCGGTGTTCATGCGCCTGTTCATCCTGGCCTATTTTTGCGCCGGTGTCGGTTATGTCATCAGCGCCACCTTTATCGTCGCCATCGTCGATGCCTTGCCCGGCCTTGAGGGCGGCGGCAACCGGGTGTTCATGGTGCTCGGTCTGGCGGCAGCGCCGGCCTGCATCCTGTGGGACCTGATTGCGCGCCGCATGGGTAATGTCAATGCGCTTATCGCCGCCTTTGTTGTACAGATCGCGGGTATAGTTCTGCCGCTTCTCGGCAGTGGATTGGGCTTGATGATGCTAAGTGCGGTACTGTTTGGCGGTACCTTCATTGGCATCGTCAGCCTGGTGCTGACCATGGCCGGGCGTTATTACCCGACCCGTCCCGCGCGCATGATGGGCAAGATGACGATCTCCTACGGCATCGCGCAGATCACGGCCCCCGCCATTACCGGTTTCATTGCCGAGAGCCAGGGCGGATACCGGGCGGGCCTGTATCTGGCCGCAGCGGTCATGTTGCTGGGCGTGGTTTTTATGTGCTGGCTGAAGCGACATGACCCGGAACGACCCGGCGCAGGCGCCGACCCGGCCCAGACGCGGGAAAACACTGTCTGAAAGGACAGTTTTTGCATTCGACCATGGTCGTGACCTGGTCGAACGGTCGTCGTATTTTAAACCGCGTGGATTTAGAATTATGCGCATGCGGCGCTCCCTGGGCTGGGGCGTGGCAATAACTATAGAAAACAGGATTAGTCATGACCCGCAGTAACGGTCTGAGAAATCAAATCACCCGAATTCTGGATGAAGAAGTCGGGATTCTTGCCGAAGTGATAGTCGATGAGATAATCGATGCCCTGGGTATCGATGACGAACAATTATCGCGCGTATGGGCGGGTAAGTTCATTCGTCTGCTGGATCAGCGTCTGCCTGCCGATATCGAGCATCGTCAGCTTCTGATTCGTCATGTCGGCGATGTGATGATCCAGAGTAAATAATAAAAAAACGTTGTTTGGCATTGCTCGTTTGTTCCTGACGGGACATGCCCGAAGCAAACATTCATGATACAGGGGTAACTTTATGCAAATCAGAACCAGATTACTGGTGTCGTTTCTGCTTCTGACGGTTTTAATCGTGTTGCAGTTTGTGTTCAGTAGTTATGTTGCGCAGCAGCAGGACGCACTGGTGCGCCAGATGGTGCATGAACATGAAATCAGTAACCGTTTGTCCGGACTGGCCCTGGCCGCGCAAAAGATACGACGATACGAAAAAGAATATTTCATCTACGTGGCGGATGAGGCCAGGCGCAGCCATTACTTCAGTGAGTTCCAGTCGGCCAGGAGCGAGATTGATAGCTACCTTCGCGCCTTGCGCATGATCTACTCGGTCGCTGCCAATGAGGTCGAGCGACAGCGTGTTGGCGCGTGGCAAGACGCCGCGGACTTCTACGCCGACCAATTCGACAACATCCACCGCGATGTAAACACGGGTAAAATCACCACACCGTTTGCCGCCAATGCCGCTATTGCCGAGGGCAAAAATCGTTTTCGCCAGGTATTGACTGACAGCCATGCCGCGATTGATCAGCAGTTGGAGCTTGCGCGTGCGAACAGCGATGCGATCTTCGCCTACAAGGCCGATAGTTCGATGCTGTTCGTCCTGTTGAGTGCGATCAGCGTGTTGTTTGGACTGTTTATTTCCTTTCAGGTGCCGCGCAGCATTTGTAAGCCGGTGCGTGAATTGACCGAACTTGCCGATGGCATCAGCAAGGGGCGTATCAACGTGCCGGTCAAGGTGACCGGTAGCCGCGAGATTGAGGAGCTTTCAAAGTCCATCGAGCGCCTGAGAGTGGCGGTTCGCGGCTTGTTGTTGCGGGTCCAGCGGCCGAAAAAAGCGCGCCTTGAACAGGCCGGCTGACAGGTGAAGACCCACTCGGGAGAGCGCGGCTTTCAGTCCTTCTCAGCGAGGAACGCCCTGGCATTGTCGAGCCGAATCTTGCGTTCAACCTCGGCAGGCAGTTGCCGCAACCAGTCGCGGTGAAAGCGCAGCAATTTATCGTAATGATCCCAGCCTTCATCCGGCTCGTCCCAGCGTTGGCCACGCGTAACGCCCCACACCGGGTCAGTGCCTGTCATGAAACGGTCCTGGTATTTGATCATCAGGTCGCGCCAGCCCGGTAAAAGCTGGTTGTTATCATCCACCAGCGAATGGTAGCGCCAGGGATCGCGTACCGAGACCTCGGGCCATACATTCGGACACTGTTGCAGTAATTTACCCACTGATTCGGCGTTCAGTTTGCTGCCGGCATGTGCCCACATGAATCGAACCTCGGGGTATTTCTGGCAGATGGGCGTAAAAAACCGGTGGCTTGAGGCCTCGGTATGGATCATGAACGGTACGTCGAATTCCTGTGCCAGTTCGATCAGCCCGGTCAGTATCGCATTGTCGCGACGTGGACCAAGGTCCGACCATACATGCACCTCGCCAATACCCCGAAAGGCGCCCGAGGCAAGGGCCCGGCGTGCTGCATCCAGCACTTTTTTGTCGCTCGACCAGTAGTTCCGGTGCGCCGGTGTTAGGTAAGGGCTGAAGAAGGGTTTGATCCAGGGGCCACCGGCCTGCGCCAGTTCCAGCGCCAGGTTTGACGGCACGCCCATGACCATGGCCAGCACCACGTTATTCTTGCGCAGGCGTTCTACCACCTCCTGCGCGCTGATGATTTCCTTCTGGTCCCAGTTGAAATGCAGGTGAATATCGGCAAATGGCGCGTTGCGATAATCAGCCAGTACAGGGCTACAGATCAGCAGCATACACAGGCTGGCAATTATTGTTTTCATTGAAACCCCAATATTCGTTTCACCGACAAAGTATAGAGAGCCCGCCGGGTGTGGGCAACGGCCGGATGTAGCCGCTGGCGCCTTGTCAGCAACACGGCCTGCAGTGTCAATCCGTTTGTACGCCACCCAGGTGTTGGCATAAACCGGGAATGAAACGGGCGAGTTCCATCGACATCAGGGCAAAGTCAGCATCGAAACGCATGGCCTCGTCATCCGTCTCGGTATCTGCGGCTTCCTGCATCACCAGGTCGAGAAAACGCAGGCGTTTGATGCTGAGATCGTCGCACAGAACAAGGCCGATGCGCGCCTGCCATTCCAGCGCCAGACGCGCGACATAACGGCCGGATTTGAGGTGTTGCTGCACTTCCTGGCTACCCAGGTCGACGCCGCGCATGCGAATCACGCCCCCCTTGTCGCCCGTTTCGCGGAGTTCGCATTCGTCGCTGACCATTAGATCAGCGGGCGGCTGTTGCAGCACCCAGTGTGTCATGGCATCGACGGGCGCCTGTTGCACGCTCAGCGGTCGGAGCGTCAGGCTGCCCAGTGATTCGCGCAGCAGGCTCAACAGGTCTTCGGCGCGATTCGCCGATGCGCTGTCGATGATGATCCAGTTATTCTGTGGGTCGATGTAGGCGTAGATCAGGACCGATTTGGTAAACGCCCGCGGTAACAGATCAACGATGATCTCATCCTTGATCTCGCCCCTTTCCTTGCGCCCGACGCGGCGGTTTTGCTCGATGGCGATCGCCTCGACCTTGTCCTCAACGGCCTCGCGTATCACCGCCGCGGGCAGAATGCGGTCCTCGCGGCGCATGCATAGCATGAAACGGCCATTGCTCGCGTGTACCAGTTGCTCGGCGTGTTTGCCAAGCGGTGGAACCCAGCCCACGCGATGGGTATCGAGTCCTCGGCAGGGTGCGAAAACCTGCTCACACAGGGCCTCATGCAGGTCCTGAGGTTGCGATTCAAAGGCAGCGCTGAGCTGGTAGATCTGGAGATTTCGAAACCACATGGAATGTTCGCTCTTCGGTGTTATGAATGTTGGGTGATGCGAGATCGTGGAATCGGCCAGCACCATCGGCGGCCAACCCGTCAAAGGCCGCGCATGTTACCGCAACGTCGGGGCAGTGCAACCTGTATGCGCCAGGGGCTTTGGGGCTGGAGGTTGTGCAAGCTAACCGAGCGCGACAATCGGACGCAGCCTCTGCGGCCATTTCACGATTAACATAAGGCCATGAAGTTTTGCGGTCTGCTTGCAGGCCCTGACCAACACGGGTTGCGTGAATGCGGAGTTTACACATGAACAAGCTTATATTGGCCAGCATACTGCTGTCGTCTGCTGCATGCAGTAACAGGCTGGATGAACAGATCGATAGCGTGTCGTTGCTGGAAGCCGCCGAGCAGGGCGACCGACAACAGGTTATACGCCTGCTGGATGAGAAGCAGCCAGTGGATATGCGGGATGCCTGTATGTTCACGCCATTGATGAAGGCAACGCTCAATGGGCATCTGCACACCGTTAATGCGCTGGTGCAGGCAGGCGCAGAGATCGATTTGCAGGACAAGGGTGGTTACACCGCGATGATGCTGGCGGCGTCGAATAATTTCGTCGAGCTTGTCGACTACCTGATCGAACAGGGCGCGGAGGTTGATCATATCGAAAAGACCCATGGCTGGAGCGCGCTGATCTGGGCCGCGAATCGCGGCCATGCGGACACGGTCAAGCATTTATTGCAGCATCACGCGAACCCCGATCTACGCGATCATGACGGCCTGAGCGCGGCTGATCATGCCCGCCGAGGTGGCCACGAGGCCGTGTTGCTGCTCCTGCAGAATCCACCTGGCAAGGCCTGACCCGGCGCATTGCCTTAATTGTTGGCGCCCTGACTGGATCGCTGAAGCTTAACGATCGCTATTGCGGCTTGTGTCCAGTTTCGGATGTTGCTTCCACATCGAGGCATCGATGGTCTGGCGGTACCCGTGCCAGCTGGCATAACCCAGCAACGGCATCAGGACCAGCATGCCGATGTAGGCGGTCAGCATGCACAGCGCCACGCACAGGGCAATGGTGGCGGCCCAGATCATCATGGGCACGGGGTTCTTGCGTACGGCATTCACGCTGGTCAGCACGGCCGTGATCGCGTCGGTTTCCCGGTCCATCATCATGGGCAGCGAAAATGCGCTGGCGCAGAACACGATGGCGGCGAAGATGGCGCCGATAACGCTGCCAATGGCGTAGAAGGTCAGCAGGTCAGCCAGCTGGGGTGAAGACGACATGGGGAAAAAGATGTGGACAGCCGACCCGGCGCGCACCCAGACCAGGAAGATCACCAGCAGCACCAGCGAGAACAGCATCTCATTACTCAGGTGCCGTTTGCCCTCGCGCATGCAATAGGCCATGCGCGGCTTGAGACCGTCATCGAGCTGACAACTGACCGAGTATAGTCCCAGCGCCAGCACCGGGGCGACGAATACAAGCCCGGACAACAGGCTGAGCAGCAACACTGCACCGCCGAGTTGCCAGCTCAGGAAGGTCAGCAGGTAGCTGGCGGCGACCAGGATGCCGCCATACAGCAGGCTGAGCCCCGGCGTGGCGCGAAAGTCCTGCCAGGCCAGCGAAAGCCAGTGAAATGCGGCGAAGGTTGGCAGTTGCCGACAGGGGGCGACAAAGGGTAATTCATCCGCTGACAGCGGCTCGTTATAGTTGGGTTGATTGTGTAGCTTGTCCATTGATCCTCACTCCGGGGTTTATACTTGCATAAATAAAATTTATACAAAGGCTGTATTTATTAATTTTGTTAATAGTAACCCTTGGCTTTTGCACGGGAAAGTGTCACAGGTTAATTTTTTCCGTCCATAACGCGGTAAATCGATGGTTTTACCCAGCCCTACCACGGCACCGCCACACAGCTTGATCCGGCCTGAAGCGACCGCGTCGATCTGTTACCATCGACCCCCTCTCAAACCATGACCCGACTGACCAGTTACGCGGTGCGCCACACCGCGTTCGCCGCTATGCTGATTCAAACCCTGAAAAACACCTGGTCGATCTTTCTCGGCATCACCTTTCTGGTACTCGGCAACGGACTGCAGGGCACGCTGACTGGCTGGCGCGCCACCTTTGAGGGCTTCGGCTCGACAGTGACCGGTTTCGTCATTACCGGTTATTCGATCGGTTTTCTGCTGGGGTCCGTGGTGACGCCGAATCTGGTCAGCCGGGTCGGGCATATTCGCGTGTTTGCGGCGATGGCGTCGATGGCCTCGGCGTCCGTGCTGGTGCAGATTCTGTACATCGATCCGCTGCTGTGGCTGATAACGCGCTTTGTCACCGGTGTGTGTTTTGCCGGCGCTTTTGTGATTGTCGAGAGCTGGCTCAATGCGCGCTCGGATGACCGCAGCCGGGGTCAGATGCTGTCGATCTACATGATCGTCAACTTTGCCAGCATGGCCGGTGGCCAGTGGTTATTGCTGCTCGCCGACCCGACCCGATTCGATCTGTTCCTGGTGGCCTCGATCCTGTTGTCGATGGCGCTGGTGCCGGTACTGATCAGTCGTATCAGCGCACCGGACATTCAACTGCATCAGCGCATGGGCATTGCCGAACTGTTGCGCCACGCGCCGAGTGGGGCCTGGAGTGTATTCCTGTCGGGCATCTCGCATGGTTCGTTGTATGGCATGGGCGCGGTGTATGCCGCGCGCGCCGAGATGAGCATGCCGCAAACGGCGGTGTTCATGAGCACATTTATCTTGCTGGGCGCTGTGTTGCAGTGGCCAGCGGGCTGGCTGTCGGATCGCATGGACCGGCGCCTGGTCATCGTTGGCGCGGCCAGCCTGTCGTTACTCATGTGCAGCCTGTTGTATCTGATTGCTTTGCCCCAGGCCTGGTTCATTGCCGGTTTTGCCGTGCTGGGCGGTAGCTCGTTGATCATCTACTCGCTGGCGGTATCGACTACCAATGATCGCCTGTTACCCGCGCAAATGGTCGGCGCAGGGGCCAACATCGCCTTGTTATGGGGGGCTGGCGCGATGCTGGGGCCGCCCACCATCGGCCTGATGCTCGATGCGATCGGGCTGGGTGGTTTCTTTCTGCATCTGGGTCTGGTGCACCTGCTGATCGTGATCATCTGCCTGTATTACATACAGCGCCACAAGCCCCCCGATGAGGCCGATCAAACACCGTTCATCGCTGTGGCGCCGCGTTCCACGGTGGTGGTCATGGAAACCGTGGCGTCCGAGTCGGAAGAGGCTCAGCTCGCCAGCGAGAAGGGTTGAGCGAATTGTGCAGGCTTCGCTGTTCAATCTGGGCAGAATGTGCGGGCGATTGAAGCCGGGGACGGCTCGTCTGCCGGGGTCTATCGTCGCGGTGGCGAGGCAATTACCGCCAGCTTTCGGGTCGAAACGCAGGCGATGCCCGAACCGGGCAGCATCCTGTTGTTCGCGGTGGGGTTTCTGGCAATTTTTACTATAATTCGCACCAATACAGGGCGTTATGGCGGGTGGAAGCGATTCGGGTTTAATGCTTGAGACTCCGCCAGACGATTAGCTGCCAACCGCACCGGTTAGTGGTTTTGCTTACTGCACAAGCGAGAAGAAAAAACCAGGCACGGGAGAAGGTCGGTGGTGGCTTTCACAGGAAACATCGTTGACTGTAATTTGACAAGGTACAGGTTTGGATTTGAAGAAAAAACAATGGGTCAGCGCGATGAGCGTTGGTGTCGCCGAGCTCGATCAACAGCATCAGCAGCTGTTATCAATCATCAATGATTTGATTGATCACCAACACGAAACGATTTACTCGGAAACGGTGTCGTCGTGCTTTGGAAAACTGGTGGCTTACACCCGTCGGCATTTTGCGCTGGAAGAGGACATGATGCGAGCATATGGCTTTCCCGGGCTGGATGCGCACAAGGCGCAGCATGTTCAATTCATCGAAAATCTGGTCGATATGATGCTTGAGCTGGACCATGTCAGCATGCATGACCTGCTCGCATTCCTGACAGCCTGGTTCGACCAGCACATCTGTCATGATGACCAGCATTATGCGGCTTATTTCGCCCGGTCCGGGGGTAATTGAAACGGCGCCTATCTGTACAGTGCAGGGCCATTGTATGTCAGTGTCGGCGTTGCTGATTCGCCGGGTTACTTGTCCTTGCCGCCGCCGGAAAAATCCATGCTTTTGTTGATCGTTTGCCAGAACGAGTTCTGCAGGGCTTCCATTGTTTTGAACTGATCTGCCGTGGGCATGAAAAAGCTCATCAGCGAGGCGGGGTCATTGACGTCGATGGCGGACAGGGTCTTGTCGCGAATCTTTTCCATCAATTCCTTTTGCATGGGCTCGATATCGGGCAAACCCATCAGGGTGCGCATTTCCTGCGGCGTGGCATCGATCTCTATGGTGACTTTCATGAGGCTTCCCGTGTGAAATAAAAGTATGTGCAGTCCGGCGCATTGCAGCGCCGGACCGTATTGTAGTGCGCCTTAGTTGGCCCTGGCCAGCACATAGGAACCGGGCGCGGGTTCAAGAACCTGGTATTCGTCGTTGCCGCTGTGCTGGGGTGCGGCAATCTGTTTTCCGCCCTGTGATTTGAGCCATTCGTCCCAGTTACCCCACCAGCTGCCGGGCATGCTGTGCGCGGTTTCGAGCCAGTGATCCGCACCCTGACCCAACTCGCCTCCGATCCAGAAGTTACGCTTGTTCTTGCTGGCCGGGTTGATTACGCCGGCAACATGACCGCTGGCGGCGAGCACAAATTCCATCTTGCCCTTGAGCAACTCGGTCGATTCGAAGGTGGTTTTCCAGGGGGCGATATGGTCATCGATGGTCGACAGGTAATAGATCGGGCAGTCGATCTTGCCGAGGTCGACCGGTACGCCACACAGCTCGATGCCACCGGGTTGGGCCAGGTTGTTTTCCAGGTACATGTTGCGCAGATACCAGGTGAACATGGCCGAGGTCATGTTGGTTGAATCGCTGTTCCAGTAGAGGATGTCGAACGGCGGTGGTGTTTTGCCCTTGAGGTAGTTGTTGACCACGTAGTTCCAGATCAGGTCATTGGCGCGCAGCATGGAGAAGGTCTGGGCCAGCTGTTTGCCGGGCATGACACCGCCTTCCGACAGCTTGTGTTCGTGCTGATTGACCTGGGATTCATCGATGAAGATGCCGAGTTCGCCCGGGTCTGAAAAATCGAGCAGGGTGGTGAAGAAGGTGGCCGAGGCGAAGGGTTTCTTGCGTTTGGCCGCGAGTACCGCGATGGTGGTTGCCAGCATGGTGCCGCCGATACACCAGGCGACGGCGTTGATTTTTTTGCTGCCCGAGATCTTCTGTACCGCCTCAACGGCAGGGATGGTGCCCTCGTTGAGATAGTCTTCCCAGGTTTTGTCGCCCAGACTCTCGTCCGGATTACGCCAGGAAATGATGAATACGTTGTTACCCTGCTCCAGGCAGTAACGCACGTAGGAATTATGTTCCGATAAATCGAGGATGTAGTACTTGTTGATGCTGGGCGGCACGATCAGCAGCGGGCGTTCGTTAACCGTTTCCGTCATCGGCTTGAAATGGATGAGCTGGATCAGGTCGTTCTGGAACACCACCGAGCCGGGCGTGGTCGCCAGATTTTTGCCGAGTTCAAAGGAGTTTTCGTCGGTCATGCTGATGCGGCCTTTCTCCATGTCCTGCAGCAGGTTTTCCAGGCCGCTGATGAGGTTCTGGCCATTGCTGTCGACGGTTTCCTTGAGCACTTCCGGATTGGTGATGGCGAAGTTCGACGGCGACATGGCATCGACGAACTGGCGCGTGTAAAAATCGCATTTGGCCTTGGTGCCTTTGTCCAGCGTCGAGTCTGTCACCATGTCGTTGAGCCAGCGCGAACTGAGCAGGTAGGACTGCTTGAGATAATTATGTACCGGGCTTTCATTCCATTCATCGGCGCTGAAGCGGCGGTCACCCGGTGGTGGTTCAACCACGGTTTCGGCAGAGGGGTTGAACATGTTGGTCCACAGCCGGAACTGGTCCTGGTAAAAGCCCGTTACGGTCTTGAACCACTCATCGGGATTCTCCATGGCGCGGGTGATGATAGTGTTCCAGGCATTGCTGAACTGCGAGGCCATTTCGAGAGATTCGGCTGCGGAAAAATCCTTGAACAGCTTGTGTCCCTTGCTGGTGTATTTTTCAAACAGTGCCTGTGGATCGTTTTCGTTCATGTATGACTCCTGGTGGTTGTTATCCGGCAAAAAGGATTGTTTTTCCCAAGTATAAGGCACCGCACAGTCGCAGGTACACCTAAGAACGGATAGGGAAAATGGGTCTGGCCAAGATCGGCAAGCGTCGGACTGGTGCTATTGTGCAACTAACTGGCGTGTAGAACGTCAAGCAATACCAATAATCATTATTGTCAGGCTGCTAAACGGCGTTTGACGGCATGTTGAGATGTGCAGAAATGGCTTGACGGCTGTGCTGAAGAGCGCGCGCCGTGCCACGAGGCGTCACACTGCCTATGAATAGGCGCTCGCGACGATGAAGACATGCAGCAGGAACGAGATGGTGCTGACCATCAGGGTCACGGTAATCAGGGCTGCGATCACGTAGTCCAGCTTGAATTGACCGCGCAATTTAAGCAGGCCTTTGAATCCATAGGCCAACACCGTGCTGAGGGCCATGCCGAGGAATATGGCCAGGGTATAGCTTTCTTCCTGATCGAGCAGTTCAACCGCGGCGTAATGCGCCGCCAGTATCGAGCCCGTGGTGGCGCAGACAATTGTCAGCGGAATCGCAATAAATTTTCGAATGGCAATGCGCCGCAGGATATGTGCCGGAATATTGGATTTCGAATTGTCGCTCATCTAATCAAGTCTAGTCGTTGTGCGCCTGTCACAGCGTGCGCTGTGTCCGGTTCTTCATCGTAGCAGCCTGGTGATTGTGTCAAGCAGCGTGTGCTTGTCGATGGGTTTCATGACGAAGGCGTTGGCGCCGGATTTTCGTGCTCGTTGCTGTTCTGAATCATCATCATCGCCACTGATCACGCAAATCTTGGTGAAACGGTTTAGGGGGTGTTTTCTCACCTGTTCAATCAGGGCCAGCCCCCCCATATTGGGCATGTTAAGGTCGGTAATCACCAGGTCGAAGCTGTGCTGGTCAAGAACCTGTGTCGCCTCGTTGCCATCGGCTGCTTCATGGATCTCGCTACGCCACGTTGATTTGTTCAGAACCGAGCTGATCAGCAGGCGGAACATAGCCTGATCGTCGACTACCAGTATGCGTTTCGGGATGTCGCTCATTGCACTGTAAGGCTTTGATCTTGTTATGTTTATGGGGTCCATTCCCTTTTTTATGCGGGGGATTAGGAACTGTAAGTCAATTTGCCGAGTGGCTCAAGCATTTTGACTGCCGTGCATTTAGCTGACATCCCGATGCTGGAGCAGCGCNCGAGCGCTCGAACTGTATTCCCGGGTAAGCGGCGGGTTGCGGGGCGCACCCACTTTTCGCTACGCCTGCTGGGGTNTGCTCGCAAGCGGGCTAGTCGCCGAAATTAGTGCCAACACTGCGTGCGCTCGCCAGCCAGGCATGGTCCAGGGGNACCAGTTTTTTGAATCCCGCGACCTCGGTCAGCGGCACGGGCTGTGTCGCATCGCCGCGTGCCGCCACCATCACGCCAAACTGGCCCTGATGAATCAGGTCGGCACAGGCGGTGCCCAGACGGGTGGCCAGCAGGCGATCGGCCGCGGACGGTGTGCCGCCGCGTTGCAGGTGGCCGAGGATGGTGACTCGTGATTCGAGTCCGGTCAGTTCTTCCAGCTGGCTGGACAACTCGTGGATGTGCTGGGCATTGGCGCGTTCGATACGGGTAATTCGATCCCTGGCCTGTTTACGTTGATTCTTGTCGCTGGCCTGGTCGAGGGCCTGTTGAGCGGCCGCGAGTTTTTTGCTTTGCTGTTTGGGCAGGGCGCCTTCCGATACGGCGACGATGCTGAACTTCTTGCCGCCGCGCACGCGATCGCGAATGGCGCTGGCGACGATTTCAAGGTCGTAGGGTATTTCCGGCAGCAGAATCACATCGGCGCCACCGGCGATACCCGAGCCGAGCGCCAGCCAGCCCGCGCGATGCCCCATGATCTCGACCACGATGATGCGATGATGGCTGTGCGCGGTGCTGTGCAGGCGGTCGATGGCGTCGGTTGCGATGCCCAGCGCGGTATCGAAGCCAAAAGTGGTGTCTGTTTTGGCGACATCGTTGTCGATGGTTTTCGGCAGGGTGATGATGTTGAGGCCTTTCTCCATCAGTTGCAGGGCGTTTTTCTGCGTACCGCCCCCGCCGATGCACACCAGCGCATCGAGATGATGGCTGTGGTAGTTCTCGACGATAACATCGGTCATGTCCTGCTTCTTGCCGCCGAACAGCATGCGGTGCGGTTTGTCGCGGCTGGTCCCGAGAATGGTGCCGCCGCGTGTCAGAATACCTGACAACATACTGCCTTCCATGCGCACGCTGCGATTGTCGACCAGCCCCTTGAAGCCGTCGAGGAATCCGATCATCTGCATGTCGTAACGTCCCAGCGCGGTCTTGCCGACGCCGCGAATGGCCGCGTTGAGTCCCGGGCTGTCGCCGCCCGCGGTAAGAATGCCGATGTGTTTTGCCATGCCCGACCTGATTTGTAGCCCTTAACTGAAGGGCAATCTAGGGGATATTCAGGCAATAAACAACCTTTATGCCGATGTGTCGGCTATTGACGTCCGACTTTGGATTGGTCTGAATGTTGTTTTCAGTCCTGGCCGGATGGCCGGATGGGGCAGGTCTGCCGAGTGCATAAACGCCCCGCGCTGTTGACCATAATCGGCACCGCTTCAGGGTGAACCTGAGCAGGTTGGTCGTCAGGAGCTCGAAGACAGTCCCCGCTGGCGTCGAATGGTCTGCACCTGTTGTTGCATATCCTCCATGACCTCATGCAAAAATTCGGCATGCGCCTGTTCAGCTTTACAACTGCTCACAACAATGCGTCGCGAGATATTACGAATGGTATCGATCAGGGTGATATCGTCATCGGACTCGGGTTTGTTCACGGCTCAGCTCCCGGATAAGCATTGATGGCTCTATTGAAGCGCGCCTTGCCCGACGAAACTGTGATGCGGTTATGCATTTTGACGTGAGGTTGATTGCACCCAAGGGCAGGTTGTAGCCGGTTTTCGCATTCGCTCTGCCGCGCCCGTGCCCCGGCAGGGTAACTCAGCCCAGCAAAACGCCGCGACGTTTGAGTAACGATTCCAGCGCAGCCAGATCACTGGTGCTGTTTTTCGAGCCATTTGCCGCCAGCGCAGCGGCCAGCGCCGTGCGCTCATTCGAGCCATCGAGCAAGGCGATCAGGCCCGCGCTGGTTTCATCCAGCATCAGGCTGCGGTGGCGGCTGTCAACCACGCGTCCGAAGCGGGCTTCCAGCAATGCGAAGGGCGACGCCCGCAAGGGCTCCTGCGGGTTGGGGATAGCGCCACCGGCATGGCTACTGGCGCCAATCGCGCCACTGATGAACAGGTAAAACAGCTCGCCAAAAAGATGGTTGGTTTGTTCAGCCAGGCGCTTGTCTCCGGCATGGGCGACCTGGGTCCTGGCGCTGAGTTCGAGTTCGCGGTAACCCAGTGCCTGGGGGTAAACCCGCGTCAGTTGGGCCAGCGCCGCCTTGGTCAGGGGGTGTGATACCGCGTGCGCCTCACCACTCATATCGGTGTAAGACTGTGGCTTGGTTTTGCGCAGATCGAGCTTGCGCGGCGGCGCCAGGTCGGCATATAGCGCCTGTGCTGAAAATGCATCGTAGTCGGGCTCGCTGATGCTGGCGGTGTCATCGCGCACCAGCAGCGCCTGGTGAAAGTTGCGATTGATCAGGAAATCGAGATATTGCTGACGTTGCAGCGGGTCATCGAGCGCGGCCAACGCCTGTTCCGCGCCCTCCCCAAGGCTGGCCGGAAACTGGTAATGCAATTCTGCATTACACAGGTAGCGCAGGCCCGCCGCACCGGCCCTGGCGACGAAATCGCTGAACAGCACCGGTTCGTTCACGGCCGCCAGGTATTCGTGATACAGGTAGCTGTCGGGGGCCAGCCTGAGTTCCGCCATCTCGTGCATCAGGTACTGAGAGCTCAGGGCATCCAGCCCGTACAGGCCTGTCTCGAGAAAACCGAGAAACTCGCGCGCGGCATTCACACGTTGCACCGGCGCACTCAGCGCGCGCACATGAAACAACAACATTTCGCGCAACATGCCTCGCATGTGCCAGCCGGGCAGGGCGTTGAAACTGAGGTAGGCCACGCCGCCCGGGCGCAGCTGGCGACGGATCAGGTTCAGCAGCGCGCTGCGCACGTCATCGGGCACCCACGAATACAGACCGTGCGCGATGATGTAATCGAAACCCTTGTCATTTAGATGGACCTCGGCCACATCGGCGCACTGCAATTCGATGTTGTCGAGGCCAAGCGATTCGATCTGGGCCTGCCCGGTGCGGATCTGCTGGCTGGATAGATCAAGCCCAACGAAGTGGGCACGCGGCATATGCCAGGCCATGGGGATCAGGTTGGCGCCCTCGGCACAGCCGAGTTCTAACACCCGCGCGGTGTCGGGGTCGGGGCTGTCGACGCCATATAACCGGGCCAGAACGGCCAGATGATCAGGATGGGTTTCGCGAACCGACAGGCGGTCGTAGGGCAGAACATCGTATGCGTCCAAGAACGGACACTCCACAGGCATGAGATGCTGAATTTTGTTTATCGCAGGCGCTCGATGCAAGCAATAAGTTGGGCTCAGGGTAAAAGGCCATCAGGTTTGGTGATCGGCTCCACTCGGTATCTGCATCCCTTGGTGTTGGCGCTGAATTGCGGCCTGGGTCAGGTTTCACGACAGATGTTGCACGAATTGTAAATAATTCTGCGGCGCGGGCATTGAAATATTAGAAAAATCTAATATTTGGTATGCAGGTTTCTTGATTATTTGTGGAGTTAACGATGATGAACAAAACACCGATGCGTGGCGTGGTTGATCCAGTAACACTGGCCTTTGTCTTGTCCCTGCTTGGTCTTGCAACGGCGCTGACGCTGGATAGCGGTTACCAGAATGTCGCGCAATCCGCCGATGTGGAGGTTGAACGAACGATTGAACTGGGTAACGCAGAATAGTAAAAACGATGTTGGTTTCGGCCGAGAAACGATCGCCATTCGATTGTCCTCGGCGGCCAGCCACCAGTTGGATATTGGATTACCCAAAAATCTGCCGTCGCAAACCGGGTTAGCCATGGACGGCTATCAGTTATGGATTCGTCATGATTCAATTTTCCGCTGGCTGAACAGGTATTGAATCAATCGGGCTGGCGAACGGGGTTTTGCGATCCCGTCGCTCTGCACTTTCGCTTGTATCGCGAGTTCCGTCACGGAGTCGCCGTCCGTATGATGAGCTTTTCAGATCTTTGAACCGTCGGTAGCGACCCGACGACCAACAAGACGCCCTTTACTCGTTATAAACCTGAGCGCTGTGTCGGGGCGAATCTTCTCCTGAAACCAGGCTGGGTATGCCCGTTAACCCGGTATTCCAAGGCCCATTTTCCAGGCCGCTAAAGCAGAGGAATAACCAACCGGGGCTGAGGTTGGGCTGTGAAGCTGCCTGGCGTGCCTGATGCAAACAATATTTTTTTGCTGCGCCAGGTGAACGGCAGAACTCTTTCGCTGCGATGATGTCTCTAGTACTAATACCCTACTAAACGCGCGGAATAAGCGCAGGTAATTCAATGCAACGTTTTAAGCGTATTCTTTGTGTGATCGACCCGGGTCAACGTGCCGATACGGTTCTTGAGCGGGCAGTCGCCCTTGCGCAGAACAATCAGGCCGACCTGAGTGTAGTCACCGTCGTCCCGCAAATGACGGCGGGAATCGGCATGCCCGATGGAGGACCGATTTCGGCCGACCTGCAGAAGTTGCAGATTGGTGAAGCCCTGCTGTTCATGCAACAGGTCTGCACACCGTTCCGGTCCCGGCTGGCGTTCACTGAAAAAGTCCTGACTGGCACGGTATTTCTCGAAATCATTCGGGAAGTCCTGCGCAACGACAATGACCTGATTATCAAAGCCCCGGAGAATCCGGCCTGGCTCGAGAGGCTGTTCGGCAGTGATGACATGCACCTGTTGCGTAAATGCCCCTGCCCGGTCTGGCTGGTCAAGGATGCAGCGTCGCCCACCTATAAGGGAATCCTCGCCGCTGTCGATGTCGATGTCTATCACCCGGCCTCCGAGCGGGACCATCAGCGCCAACTCAACATCGATGTTCTAACCCTCGCCTTTTCACTGGCCTTGTCAGACTTTGCTGAACTACATGTCGCTCACGCGTGGGAGGCCGTGGCGGAAAATGCCATGCTCGGGTCGTTTATGAGCCGATCGAATGCCGAGGTGATGGAATACGTCGAAAAGGTCCGGCAACAGCATGAGCTGGGCCTCGATGACCTGATGGGCGGGGTCGTCGGGCTCGAGGGCAAGGATGCGGTTCAGTTCCTGAAGCCGACCAGGCATCTGGTCAAGGGAAATCCTCGACAGGAGATTCCCAGACTGGTGCATAAGCTGCAGGTCGATCTGGTCATCATGGGAACATTGGGGCGCAGCGGTGTGCCCGGTTTCTTTATCGGAAACACGGCCGAGGCGATTCTGGAGCAGCTCGACTGTTCGGTGCTGGCTATCAAACCACAAGGGTTTGTAACCCCTGTTACCCTGGAGGATCATCCCGATTAGATGACGCCGGGCAGGACCTTGCCTGACGTTCGGTGCTCAGGCGGGGCAGCGCTTGTGAGCGGATTAAGCACGCCGCTATATCATCAAATCAAAGAGACCGGTTTACATGTTCGATAATGTTTTCTACCAAATCGGAGCGATTCTCGGCCTCGCCACTGTGGGCGGCGGTCTGGCGCTGATTCTGCGGCAACCGCTCATCGTGGCCTTCATCGCCGTGGGCATACTGCTGGGACCCTCCATTTCAGGCGTGGTGGTGCAGAGTAGCGAGATCGAGCTTTTCGCCCGCCTGGGCATCTCGTTGTTACTGTTCGTGGTCGGCTTGAAACTGGACGTGCATATCATCCGCAGCGTCGGCCCGGTGGCGCTGCTGACCGGCCTTGGACAGGTCATTTTTACCTCGGTCGTGGGCTATCTAATCGCCCTGTCGCTCGGGATGGAACATACCGCCGCCCTCTATGTAGCGGTTGCGCTAACCTTCTCCAGCACCATCATCATTGTCAAGCTGCTTTCCGACAAGCGCGAGGTGGACTCCCTGCACGGAAGGATTGCGGTCGGCTTCCTGATTGTACAGGACATCGTCGTGGTGCTGGTCATGATCGGCCTGACGGCAATAGGCCAGGCCGACCAGGGGGCCAGCCTCGGTAGCGAGGCGTTGCAGATTCTGATCACTGGCATACTCATGTTGCTGGCCGTGGTATTGCTGTCCCGCTACGTGTTACCGCGATTGCTCAAACGATTGGCTCATTCCGCCGAGTTGCTGATGTTGTTCGCCATTGCCTGGGCCGTCATTGGCGCCTCGGTGGGTGATGCGCTGGGCTTCAGCAAGGAAGTTGGGGCCTTTCTGGCCGGCGTATCGATCGCCTCGACACCCTATCGCGAACTGGTCGCGGCGCGCCTGGTCAGTCTGCGCGACTTTCTGCTGTTGTTCTTCTTCATCGAACTGGGCGCAAATCTAGACATGAGCGCGCTCGGCAGTCAGACCGGTATGGCCATTGTCTTTTCAGTATTCGTGCTGGTGGGCAACCCTTTAATCGTCATGTTGATCATGGGTTACATGGGCTACCGCAAGCGTACCGGTTTCCTGGCCGGGTTGACGGTGGCCCAGATCAGCGAATTCTCATTGATTCTGGCCGCTCTTGGGCTCGCTCTCGGTCACCTTGACCAGGCGACTGTGGGGCTTATCACTTTGGTCGGCCTGATCACAATCAGCGCCTCAACATACATGATCCTCTACTCGCATGAATTGTATGCCCGACTCAGCCCTTACCTCGGATGGTTCGAGCGCAAGGTCCCACATCGCGAGATCGATGCCCTTGACGAAGGCAACGATAAGGTCGACGTACTCCTGTTCGGGCTTGGTCGTTTTGGCTCCACGCTCGCCGGCATTTTGCGCGATCGTGGCAGCCGCCTGCGCGCAATCGATTTTGACCCATCGATTGTTCGTCTGCATGAAAAGGCCGGCTATGGCGCCCACTATGGGGATGCCGAGGACCCTGAGTTCATCGCGGCCCAACCGCTGGAGAATACGGTATGGGTCGTCAGCACTCTGCGTGAGCGCGCCTTGAACCGTGCGCTGCTGCAAGGTTTAAAACAACGGGGTTATGGCGGGAAAGTCGCGGTTTCTGCGGCAACCCGTCACGAGGCCGAGGCACTCTATCAGCAGGGCGCTGATCTCGTCCTGGTGCCTTACGCCGACGCGGCGGCCGAGGCCGCTGACCGAATCCTGGGAATGGCCTCAGGACACACCCCAACCGACAACCATCATTTGGGAGGCGCTACATGAAATCGTTAGACAGCATTTTGTATGTCGTCGAGGACCCGGCTATCGAGTCTGTCAGCTCGTTTGCCCGGGCGTTGAGTCTGGCAGGCAACAACCAGGCTCGCCTCACGGTTCTGCACGTGGCCGAAGAGCCTCGCCTGGGGCCGTTTTCGAGTCGCGTACGCATCGAGGATGTGATGTCAAGCCAGAAGCAGCAGGCGCTGGAGCAACTGCAGTCGCTGGCGCGGGGTCTCGCCAGCCACACCGATATTCGCTTCGATATTCGCTTTGGCATACGCTTCATCGAGATCATCCGTCACGTGCTGCGGGAGCGGCATGACCTGTTGATCAAGAGCGTGGGTGACGGTGGTCCTCACAGCTTTCTGTTTGGCGGCACGGATCAGCACCTGCTGCGCAAATGCCCATGCCCGGTCTGGATCATGGCCGGAGAGACCCGTGCAAACTACCGTAATGTGCTGGCCGCCGTGGATTTCGATCCATGGGCCGAAGACAACCTCCAACGCGGTATCGAGACTTCGCTGAACGACCGGATCGTTGGCCTGGCGGCTAGCTTCGCCGCCTCGGATTTCGCCCAGTTGCACCTGATTCATGCCTGGCAGCCGATCACCGATAACATGATTCGGGTGTTTGGCAGCGACATCTCTGATTCGGAAGCATCAAGCAATCGCCGCAGCGAACTGTTGGAGCACCAGCACCAGCTGGATATGCTGCAACGCAGGCTGCAGCAACAGCTGGGCGCGGAGGCTTACCGCTACCTGTCGCCTTACTTCCATCTGCGCCAGGGCAATCCACGTGACATCATAACCACCATGGTCGATGAGCTTGGCGTCGATCTGGTCGTCATGGGCACGGTCAGCCGCACGGGCATCCCGGGTCTCCTGATCGGCAATACAGCCGAGGTCATTTTAAATAACCTGGAATGCTCGGTCCTCGCCGTGAAGCCGGATGACTTCATCAGCCCGGTTACGATTGAATGAAGATACGGTAATGAACAGATCGAGCGAGGACTTACAAGTCGATGAACAACCTCCTGGGTAAACGCTGGCACCATCTTCCTGAATCAGACGTTCTGGATCTGCTCGATAGTGACGCGAAAAAAGGTTTGGATCGCTTCGAGATCGAACAACGACAACAGGACTTTGGACCGAACCAGTTAACCCAGCGCAAAGGAAAAGGCCCTCTGGTGCGTTTTCTGCTGCAGTTTCATCAGGCGCTGGTTTACATCCTGCTGGTGGCTGTCGTCATCAAACTCATTCTGGGCGCCTGGGTTGATGCCAGCGTAGTATTTGGAGTTGTACTACTCAACTCAGTTATTGGATTCGTTCAGGAAGGTAAAGCGCTCAGTGCCCTGGCGGCCCTGTCACGAGCCTTAACGACGACGGCGACTGTAATGCGCTCCGGTGAAAAGCAACAAATCGATGCCGCAGAGCTTGTTCCAGGCGATATCGTGCTGCTGGCTTCGGGTGATAAGGTGCCAGCGGATCTGCGCCTGCTTAAAAGTCGCAACCTGCAAATCGACGAATCGGCGCTGACGGGTGAGTCGGTACCCGTTGAGAAAAGATCAGGCGAGCTGGCACATGATACCGTACTCGCTGAACGCAGCAACATGGCCTACTCCTCCAGCCTGGTCACCTACGGCACAGGGATTGGCGTGGTGACTGAAACCGCGGATGCAACCGAGATCGGTCGCATCTCCGAACTGATCGCCAGTGCGGAAGTCCTGGCGACACCATTAACGCGAAAGATAGCACGCTTCAGCCATGTGCTGCTGTACGCCATTCTCGCCCTGGCCGGACTAACCTTCGTGGTTGGCCTGTGGCATGGGGGTTCAGCGTACGACATGTTCATGGCCGCCGTGGCCATCGCGGTGGCGATGATTCCAGAGGGGCTGCCAGCTGTTCTGACCATCACTCTGGCGATTGGTGTCGCGCGGATGGCCAAACGTCACGCCATCATTCGTCACCTCCCTGCCGTTGAGACACTCGGTAGCACGACCGTAATCTGCTCAGATAAGACCGGTACCCTGACCCGTAACGAAATGACGGTGCAACGGCTTTGGGCAGGCGGCCAAGCTGCCGATATCACAGGCGTAGGCTATACGCCCAGCGGAGAAATTTCGCTCGACGGGCAGGTCGTGGATTTGAACGAGCATCCAGCGCTACTCGAGCTGTTGCGCGCCGGCCTGCTGTGTAACGACGCGCTACTCAAACAGGATGACGATGGCTGGCACATCGAGGGCGACCCAACCGAAGGCGCGCTGGTGGTCGCTGCTGAAAAAGCCAGGCTGCATATGCCTCAGGTACAGGAGACCTATCCACGACTGGATACGATTCCATTCGAATCCCAACACCAGTATATGGCAACGCTGCATGGCGGTTCGCAGCCAATGATTTACCTGAAGGGCTCTGTTGAGCGCCTGATCGAGCGATGCGAGACGATGACAGATGCAGATGGCGAACCCGTGGCGCTAGATGCCGAACAGGTACACCAGCAGGTACTCGCGATGGCCAATCAGGGCCAGCGCGTGTTGGCTTTCGCACGCCTGGTTGCGGCGCCGGATCAGCATAGTCTCGACCACCATCAGGTGGCCGCCAGCCTGACCCTGCTCGGCCTTCAGGGCATGATCGACCCTCCGCGTGAAGAAGCCATTCGCGCCGTACGTAGTTGCCAGACGGCGGGTATTCGGGTCAAGATGATCACCGGCGATCATGCCGCTACAGCAGCCTCAATCGCGGGTCAAATCGGCCTCGGTAGCGGGATCACACAAGGACAAACCCCGGATGTGCTCAGTGGCCGGGATCTGGAACGCCTGACTGACGACGAATTAATCAGGGCGGCGATCCAGACCGACGTATTCGCCCGGGTAACGCCAGAGCAAAAACTCCGCCTGGTGGAGGCGTTGCAGGCTCATGGCGAAGTCACAGCGATGACGGGTGACGGCGTGAATGACGCGCCGGCTCTGCGTCGCGCCGACATTGGCGTGGCGATGGGTATCAATGGTACCGAGGTTTCCAAGGAAGCCGCCGACATGGTGCTCACCGACGATAATTTCGCCACCATCGCCGCCGCGGTCGAAGAAGGCCGCAGCGTATTCGCCAACCTGATAAAATTCATCACCTGGATTCTGCCGACCAACGCCGGTCAGGGACTGGTGATCATGGTCGCGGTGATGGCNGCCCAACCCTTGCCTGTACTGCCGGTGCAAGCCCTTTGGATCAACATGACCACTGCCGTGTTTCTCGGACTCGCGCTGGCTTTTGAACCCAGGGAGCCGGGCATTATGAGCCGCATGCCTCGGCGTTCGGGTTCCCCCATCCTGACCGGTGAGTTGATCTTTCGTATCGGTCTGGTTGGATTGCTATTGCTGATCGGCAGTTTTGGCCTGTTCGAGTGGGCTCTTCATCGAGGCGCCAGCGAGGCGGAGGCACGCACCATCGCGATCAACGTGTTTGCTGTGGGACAATCATTTTATTTGTTAAATTGTCGCTCGCTACGCTTTTCCATCTTCCGTCTGGGGCTTTTCAGCAACCCCTGGATTTGGGCAGGCATCGCTGCCATGATCAGTGCACAACTCTTGTTCACTTACCTGCCGTTGATGAACTGGTTATTCCACACCGCAGCGATCGGCTGGATGGACTGGTTCCACATCGTGCTTGTTGGCCTTGTGATCTATCTCGTTATTGACGTAGAAAAGTCCTGGCGGTTACGCCGCGAAACCGGGGTGAACCATAAAGCGTGAAATGCCTGGTCAGCCAACCTCTCCGCTGATACCAATACCATTGGTCTAACCGCAACTAACGAGCCACTAACCTGATCCAGCGTTTTCGCTGCAGTATGCCCAGGAGCATAACCGGAGATACCGCTATGCGCTGCCGTGCGCAGTGCCAGACGCTCGACTTCAGGGCGTGACACGGGACTTAGAAGCGGTCGCAAGCGGCCAGCGTCCCCGGTTTTCTCCTCAAGTCTGGAATCGTTCCTTTGTTACCGTTCATGTAGGCGAAATCGGTCCGCGGGTACTTTCATCGAGTAAATTGATCCGGGGCAAAATTCCGGCCATGCGGGGAAGCAGATATTGCTGACGCTGCTATGATCAGGTGGTCGGCCAGGCTTTTCCGTGGCCGTGTCATCAGGGAAAAGAGGGTGTCGATACC